>Ga0209532_1000666_pt1 | contig 29281 bp, 34 predicted proteins | sample COG_02_FD_184746 | JGI IMG/M metagenome (GOLD analysis project Ga0209532, IMG submission 184746) | Pelagic Microbial community sample from North Sea - COGITO 998_met_02 (SPAdes) (version 2) | ecosystem: Environmental > Aquatic > Marine > Neritic zone/Coastal water | place: Helgoland, sampling... | reverse complement strand
CCTCTTGATTATCAACTTACTACTAGTCTTAGCGAGGTGGTTTATTAGATGTGCAAAACTTGTGGATGTAAAGACGCAGAAACCTTAGAAGGTGAAATACCACCTGCTGAATATACTCTTACTGAAATGGCTAACAAGAATTTTAGAGATATTGATAAAATATCGGGTTTTGTAGCAGACAGATTAAACCATACTCAAGAATCTTGGGCTAAATTACCAATTACTAAAAGAAAGAAAATTTTAAGAAAAATTAGAAAGGATGAAGATGATGGTTGGTTTGATTTGTATTCTTTGGATGCAGAATCCTTTGAGGCTGATGGTAAATATACTAATAATCAGATTTCTAAGATGAATTATAGGGAAATTACTGCCTTTGATGAATTGTTGGAGGAATTGATATATGAGGAAATGTATGATAACTTCGATGGTGATAACTTTTCCCCTTACAAAGCATGGAAGGGATTAGATATAAAAGATAGAAAAAAAATAATATCTAAAATAAGTAAGGACAAAAGATATAAAGAATATAATAAAGTAAAAAGGATTGACGATAGTTCAGATAATAAGAGAGGAAAAGTTTTAAAAGTAGGAGAATTAAAAGAGGCCTTGAAATTTGCAAATGATAATGATGAGGTTTGTGTAGGAAGTTTATATGATGAAAATGCGATTGTTCCAAGTAATCGTGTTTATAAAAAAGGTAAGGAGGTTATAATCTCAGGAAATAGTGGTTATCATATCAGTCAAAACACTCAACAGGCTCTTGAAGATGCTAATAATTATTCTCGTAAATATAGTGCAGAATCCTTTGAGGCTGAAGAATTTTTTAGATGTAAGAATTGCGATTACAATGTTGAATTAGAAGTTGAGGCAGTATTTGAAGATGGCTTATGCTCTAATTGTCTTGTAAAGGAAGGATTTCAAAAAGAATATGGGACTCATGGAAAATGGATGAAAAACGGAGAGTATGCTAAAAAAATAAAAGGTGCTACTTATGAAGATTATGATGCAGAATCCTTTGAGGCTGAATATAATCTAATCGGAAGAAGAAAACCAAGAAAATTAAGCCTAAAGGTTTCAGATTTGAAAGAGGCATTAGAAAATGCAAATGACGATGCAGATGTTTTTGTAGGAGATATAACTCCTGTTTGGGAAGAAATGATTGGAGAACCGATTGTTTCAGCACCGAGAGGAGTATGGACTAATGGCGAGGAAGTTTATATCGTAGGTGCGACAGATTGGATTCATACAGAACAAATTGATGAATTGACTTGGAATAGAGTTAATAGGGCTAAGGGTGCAGAATCCTTTGAGGCAGAAGATAAGTGTGAGTGTGGAGGAAAGATTCTTGAAATCCAAAGGTGTGTAAGATGCGGTGCAATGGCTGATGAAGAATGTCCTTGTTCAGATATTGATATAACCTTGTCTTGTGTATCGTGCGGTGAATTATTTGATGCAGAATCCTTTGAGGCTCACGACCATTCTCATATTTATCCTTCTGAAGAATTAACACCTTCACATTCACATAGTAGCGAAACTTTTAAATCATCGAACAACAATAATAACATTATGGCCGCAGAATCTAAGTTTGATAAATTATCAGATAAAATTGCAAAGCAATATCGAAAGAAAGGTATGTCTGCTAAAAAGGCCAAAGAAATAGGCAATAAAACCGCTTACACTATTGGAAGGAAAAAATACGGTAAGGCAGGAATGGCTAAAAAGGCTAGAGCCGGTATGAGAGCAGAATCCTTTGAGGCTGATGGAGATATTCATTATGTTGTTGAAACGATTAAAAATAATAAAGTAATTTCTAAATCTAAACATTTTAATAATTCTAAAGACGCATTGAAATTGTTCAAGAAAAAAACTTCTAATAAATCCAAAGATGAAGAGATACAAGTAATGGAATATAGAGATTATGGAAAGGCTGGTAAGGATAAGGGTAATCTATTTGGTGAGAGTATATATGCAGATGAACAGGGAGTATATGGTGCAGAATCCTTCGAGGCGAATGAATATTCATATTACCATAGGAAAAAGGCTGCAAGGGCATGGAGGAAAAATTATGAAGAATCAGGAATTTTAGAAGATAGAGAAAAATGGAATGAGTTATATGACTCTTTTGATAAATATAAATCTCAAGGTTTTTCAAAAGGTCAAAGTATGGTTAAATCTATGAAAGAAATGGGCATTTATAATCAATTAATGCAAGGAGTAAATGTTTATGCCTTTTTAGACCATTATGATAGACAGGCGTATGCTAGTGCAGAATCCTTTGAGGCTGATGATGATTATGTAATTGTGGATAGAGGTAATTATAGAGTTAGAGTTCACAAGAAAAATTTAGATAGATTTAATAGAAGCACAATGCATAAGATTCATAGTGAAAGAAACAAAGAAGGATTAATGTATGATGAAGAAACTAGTAGATGGATTCCATTAGAAGCAGAATCCTTTGAGGCTCAAGGCAATCCTGATAAAACTACAACAAGCATCAATCCTAAATTTTTTGTAGGAAAGGGTGATGGAGATGACCTTAGAGGCAAAGGCAAATTTATGAAATATAATGATGCACTTGCAAAGGCTCAAGAAGTTGCTGAAAAGGAGGGAAAATCAAGAGTCGTGAACAATAGAGGTTTTGCTCTTTGGACACATGATGGGCAAGGATTATTTCAAAAAGGAAAATCAACTGCCCAAGCGAAAAAGTATTACAGGGCGGAAGAATATTCTATTGGAAGTGGGTTTAGACTTGGATTCGGATTGGGATTAGGTATGCTTGCTCTTTCAACTGTAACAACTATCGCTGCCCTTGCCGCTTCAACAATTGATGAACGGCAGGTGGAGAAATGAGAAGGTTTAAAGCACCAAAAGTTTCAAAGGGTCGAAAAAAAAGAAGAAGTAATATTTCTTTAAGAAAGAAAAATGATTTTGTTAGTGATAAAATTAGCCGAATAATGAAAGAATATAAAACCAATGGTATGATAGGCCGTTCTAAACCTCGCAATAAAAAGGCGGCTCAAAAACAAGCAGTAGCAATTGCTTATTCAATGGCAGAAAGAGAAAATTTTGCTGCTAGTGAAATGGAAATGCATAATGATTCATTAGCAGAAACCGTTTCAGGATTTAAATTAATGGGTAGTATTATAATTGCTACATTATTTATTGATTACGCATTAAAAACAGATATGTTTAAGGGGGGATTAAAACGGGACAATTAAATACTAATTATAATTCCAATGTTAATGTAAATAATCCTATTGATGAAGGATTAACATTTCACACTAATTCTAGTGGTAAAACTAAAATGGTTGTTCCTATGTATGAAACTTCATTATTGATGAGTGGGATGTTCGTAGGTCTATTATTAGGTGTTAGTGTAGCGGCAATATTTAAAAAAGGAAGTAACTCTCCGCAACCAGTATATCTTGTAAAAGAGTAATCTTTAAATATCTAAAAGATAATCTTTAAACAATGGCTGAAATTAAAAAGATTGTATTTGGTTTGGCTGGCTTAGGAATAGGTCTTGCTTTCGTAGATTATTATGGTAAGGCTATGCCGGAAGGTGTTGCAATGAGAGAATATAAAGCAGAACATTCTAATTCACAGACAACCACTACTAAAAAAGGTTTAATAAGTAAATTAAGAGATGTTATTGATAAAAGATTTTTAATTTCCGACCAACAAGAAATAAATACTAAAGTAAGTGGGCAAACTGTGGATATTATACCTCAAGGACTAAGCCCTAGTTTTGATTATTCTTCAGTCTTTGCAGAATCAAAGGCTTCTCAATATGTAAATATGGCTCCTATGGGTTTTGGAGTAACAGATGTTAAAATAGATGCAAAAAATCCTTACGATTTTTATCTATCTGCTGAAGATGCAGGTTATGATAGGTCTGTAGTAGGACAAGAAGCAATTACAACGCCGTTTCGACCATTGGGTGAACAAGCACCTACACCAACACAAGTTTCATTTATGAGTTTTGATAGATTAGCAGAAAAACTTTCTAATATGGGAAATACAAGTAAGGAATTAGAAACCAAAGAAGATAGATTTACTAGAGCAGGATTTTCAAGAATGGGAGATGCTAAAACATTTTCCGGAACTTACTCCCCAAATGAAAATAGCGATTACACATCAGGAAGCACTACTATGTCATTAGCATCATGGAGAACTCAAGGACTAATTAATAGAGTAACTGATAGTATGGTTACACTAATCCCTAGAGATGGAAGTCCTATGAAACATTTAAGGAGAGTTTAAAAATGGCCTTTGAATTTGAAGATTATAAATATTTAATGATTGATAGCGAAGATTTTTGGGGCTATGATAGTTCCACTTACAACGAAAATAATAACTGGTATGCAAAAGCATTTATAGTCTCTAAAGAAGAAGTTGAAAAAAAACCATCTTTAATTACTGAACTTAATTTAATGCCTTGTGCTTTATTCTTTTTGATAGATACTGAAGATAGTCAAGGATTTACACCGAAAAGAATTAGAGTTGATGAAGAAGGAATGGTTGCAATTGTAGAAGGATTACAAAAAAGAGTAGGTCGTGATGAATCTTATCCAGCAAAGGCTCAGTATTTCGTATTAAATAGAAAAGCAGCAACATATAAAAATATGAATGAATATGAAAAGGTTACTTTAGGGAGATTTAACGTAAATAATCTAATATTTTCTAACGAGGATGCAGATTACGAAATGCCTAAGGCAAGATTAGAAGAATTAACACAATATGCAGAATCATTTACTGAAACTGAAGTTGTAGTAGAAGCCGAATCATTCAATGCAGAAACTCTTGAAAGAATTAACCCCACCATCGTGGAAGGTGCTGAAGATATAATGGGTGCAGAATCCGAAACCTTTAAGTCATCGAACAGTAATGCTATAATTATGAATGCAGATGGTGGTGTTTTAGCAGATACAAATGTTTTTGGTCCAGTAGTTAATGATAATGTTATTGGGCAAGAATATGTTGGCCGTGTTATAGGTCAGGATGCTGAAGAGGACCTTCTTGCTAATCCTGAAGTATTCGGTCAAGGCGTAAATGAAAATGTAGTCGGACAAGAATATGTTGGTCGTGTTTTAGGTCAAGATGCAGAAAGCGCATTTTATCCTAATGGTAATGGCCGCAACTTTGGCAACGTAACTGCTGATGGACAATATGAGCCTCTTGGTGCGAATGCAGAAGGCGTAGAAAACGATATACTTTCAGCCGAATTTAATGCTGAATCTAATGAAGTTACAATTAATACACTCAAAGGTGAACAATTCACCGTTAATGCTAGAAATGGTATGTTAAAAAATGCTGAAGGCACATTCGATGCAGAAGAATCAGAAGCATTATCCGCAGAAGATATGACTATCGTTATGGATGCGGCAGGATATGTTCCATCAGGTGAATGGGGTTCAATGAATCCTGAAGCCGCTAATCAAAATTATATGTGGGAATTCAGAAATGCTGAAGAAGTTCCATCAGGTGAATGGGGTTCAATGAATCCTGAAGCCGCTAATCAAAATTATATGTGGGAATTCAGAAATGCTGAAGAAAGAGAAGCACAAGGCTATGATGATAGAGATGATGAATCCATAGGTATGAGACATCGTGGTAAACACAAGCAATCAATGAAAGATAGAAGAGATGAATCTAAAGGAATGACTAGTTCTGATGACCCAACTCACCCCTATGCTGATGTAAGCACCATGAGTGCTGAATATGAAGCCGATACCAACATTATAGATTTAGTTCAAGATGCACCAATAGTGAGGAATTTTAAACTAAGCGGTTGGGCTGCTTCTGCTCTAGTATTAGGAACTGCATGGGTTTTCGGAAGAAGGTCTATGGCAAAGAAAGATTCAATGAATGCTGAAATAGAAGTCGCTAGAACTATTGGAGTTGTTGGCGGTGCTAATGATTTCGGTCAAGACCCTGTAATGATTCAAGAAAGTAATAAAAGACACTTTTTCCCAAAGAAATTTTCAGGATTAAATGAATTAGACCCTAGTTCACCTGATTTTAATCCTTTATCTGAACAATACCAACTTTAAGAAACTTTAAATAGGTAATCACTACTAATGTTTATTATGGGATATACCATCGGACAGTCTTTAAACCTACAAGAATTAAAAGATACCTTAAAATTTAATAAGCAATATCATAGAAAGGTTTATTTTCCGAAATGGTTTGAAAATAATTTCCGCCAGTTTACTTATCAGGTAATTGATATGGCATCACCAACTAAGCCATTAAAATGTTCAGATACTTTTAAGATTCAAGGAGGTTATCCCCACGAAGTTACTAAAGAACAAAAAGAAAATCTTGAAAACATTCAAAGAGATACATATACAAGCCAAAGAGAATTTTTAATCCCAAAATTAAATGCTGAAAGGTTTATTGAATTAACCAAGGATAGAAAAAATATCATTGAATTCTCCACACCTCACGATTCAGAATACATAAGAGATATTAGAGTATTTGATAAGGATTGTCATCCTGATTTAGTTATTATATATGTAGTTAATAGAAAGGCTCAAATAATCTCTTCTTGGTCTGTTTTGAAGAAGAATGGTAAATTTAAAATTAAGAAACCTACTAGTGAAGAGGCTAAAATATATTATGAATTAGAGTAAGTTTTAAATATCGGCAGGTATATTTAAATATGTATGGATGGTATTGAACAATCTCAGAATGTCGAAACATTAGAAACTGAGAGTAATGTAATTAGAAATGATAGAGATGCCGAAGTTATTAATAAAGATTCCGAGTATGAAAAAAAATTAAAGGATTTTAAAAAAACCGAAGAAAAGAGAATCCAAACTGCGGAAAAAAAACTTCTTCCGAGATGCACAGGATGTAGTAAAGCCCTGAGAAGTAAGTTAGACGCTGAATCCTATACTAAGAATGGTTCTTGTTTTACTTGTTATACCACTAAAGAGAAGTTTAAAACGGAGTCAGTTATTGAAAAAAAATTGGCTGAAGAATATGATAGAATGGCCGCATTAGATTTCCCCGATTTTGAAAATCTACTTTTCGGTGATGATTTAGGTAGGCAAAGTCTAGCGAGAGTTTTTATGAAAATAAGAAGAGAGGGGTATGACCTTGAACAATGGCAAGTAAGTCTTGCCGCTACTGCTTGGGCTATGGATAATTATTCTAATACAAATCCATTTGAAACAAGACATATGGTAGAAAGGGCACCAATATCTCAAATTCTAAGCCGAGTTCCTGAAAGTAATAATGAAGATATTAAGAAACTTTTTAATAGACTTTCTGCTGAATCTCAATCTGAGAATCTTGAGCCATCAAGAAAAGGAGTTAAAAAGGAATATATTTATATGGGACTTCTTGGAGGAATATCAATCATGCTACCGATACTTATGAATAAAGGGCGGTAAATGAAATGTCAAAAGATAAAGATACATTTATTATAAATCTTAAGTCATTAGGTGATAAAGAACCCTATATTTCTAATGAAATAGATTTTTCACAAGTTTATGATGCACTACTAAAAAAATGGCTTAGTGTAAAAAAACACCTAATACAATCAGAAGATTATTGGAAAGAGATTTCTAATGAAGAAACTTCTCAACACTATATTCAACAATTTTATAGTATTATTATTGATGAAGAACTCAAATCAGAAGAACTAGAAAATTCTGATTTGACAGCCCATGTTGATTTTTTTATCGCCCCTACTGGTAATTTAGAAATGCCTTCAGATGATTATTGCTATGAGTGTTTAGATAGTGGTTATATAGATTGCTTAGAATGTAATGATTATGATGGTTACTTTTGTGATTATTGTAATGATGTAGGATATATTGATGAGTGTTTATCTTGTAATGATGCTAGTCGTAGTATGGAGTTTTTAGTAGGAGGGGTTTTGTGGTATAACTTTAAGAATCCTTATACTGAAGAAAAAAATAATGCAGCATATATAAATCAGATATTATATTTTGGAACTTATCAATTTATTAGAAATGGCGAAAATCCTACAACACTTAACGAAAATGATGTTACTCAAGATGTAGAGTCGGCTTATATATGGGCTGAAATATCAAAACTACCCGCAGTAGTTAAATTGATGGAAAATAAAAAGTTGGATAATAGTTATTATGGATTTCAAGACTCCTATGATGATTTAGTTACTAAAATTAGTAAAAAAATATCTAAATTAAATGTGGGAGGTTCAACATTATGAGTAAAGAAATAGAAACAATACATTTCCCCCCATATTATCCTAATGTGTTTATAGAGGCATTGGAGAATAAAGTTAGTCGAATTGCGGGTGAAGCGACTCAGATAAGTTATAATGCAGATATAATATCTTTAGTTAATGATAATTTACAATGGGTGGATATAGACACTTTAGTTAATATATTTAAAGAAATAGATTATAAAATTTTACTAGAAGTTTATGAAATAATTGATTCTGAAGATGTATTAGCAGAAGAGTTAGCAAAAGAACATGAAATAAACTATTCCACATTCTCTCCAAATTGGTTAATGTCGTTAGCAATAAGACTTTCTGACCTTGACAATAAAGAAGAAAAAGAAATATTGAAAAAATCAAAAAAATATTTAAATGATAATTATATTATAGAAAGTAAAGTTTTAATATTTCCATCACAGGCTTTAGGACCTTCTAAAAATGCTAGGAATGCATCTCAAAAAAATGACTATTATGCCCTTAAGTTTTGGAAACTTACCTCTAAAAATAAATCAAAATTAACGAGGGATGAGCAAAAAAAACTTCAAATTATTGATACCCCGTTAATGCTTTTTATTGGTTTGTTTAAATTAAATCTTACTGCTAACAGTTACCAATCAGGACAATCAACCTATAATTGGCAAAACCAAACTTTTAAAGAATTAACTAATCATAAACTATTAAAAAATTATTCTAAACAAGATAGATTTTATGTAACTGCGCTATATCGTTCTGAGAAAAATGAAAAAATTATGGATATGAGTGTATTAAGAGAAATTGCTACCCTTTTAAATCAAGGAAGTAAGAATTTTAAAGTTAATGAAACTCTTTATTCAGTTAAGAATATTTAGAAATCTTTAAGTATCTAAATAACAATCTTAAGATATGAATTTGGATGCGGCAATTAGAAATGCACTAAATAAAGGAATTATGAGTAATGCTATGTATTCGCTTTCTTCTGAATATGGAAGAAGCCACGAATTACACGCAGTTCATAGAGATATAAAAAAGGCAGAAAATATGGTGGGTGGACCAGTTATAAAAGTCCCATCACCAACTTCTGAAAAGGGTAAATCAATTCCTTGGGCAGGTAATGTTTCTTTTATAAGTAGTCATACACCGAATGTTCAAATTTATAATAGATTACAAGGAGGTAACTTATAATTCATTTTATAAGTAAATCTTTAAGTAGTCGAAACACGAAAACAAAAGTAGGCGATTAACAATGATAGAAAACGTAATAAAAAAACCATTGGATGCGATTGAAGATGCAACTGATTTAGCACTTGGGGTTGTCCGAACCGAATTAATTTGGGGAGGCATGGCAGGGCTTGTAGCCGGTGCCGCCATTGGCCGTTTTATTGAACCTCGTCTGACCTTTTCAGGTCGATTTACCAACTTAGGTGGTGCCGCAGTAGAAATGCTATTTGGTGCAGCCCTATACGGTGTCGGTTTGACTGGGCGTGTTCGACAACCTGCTATTCGTAGTGGAGCGCAAGTGGCTGGCGTAGTAATTGCTGGCATGGGCTTAGGAAGATTCCTATCCTCACTAGGCGCACCTACTTTTGGCCTCGGTGCTGAAAGTATGAATGCTGGAATCCCAACTGTAACTCAGATGGGTTTACCTATGCCTGATGATGGCGAAGTCATCGGCCAAGACTACAACGGCAGAATCGTTGGACAAGCCGCAGAAGATGAAGATAGTGAGCCTTATAATTACTCACCATCAGACATGACCCCACTAAGGGGAGCAAGACCATTGCGAAGCAAAGGACTACCTTGGCAAGTAGCAGAAAACTGGGACATTATGGCTCCTAGTGCTGGTATGTCAGGTAATGGCGTAGAACAATGGTATGGTTCGGCAGAAGGATTTACTTCTTCTCCGAATGCTACCTTTTTAGGTAACATGGTTTCTTCCGCAGAAGGTTTAGGGAGTGTCATCGGACAATAAACAAAAAAAAAATGGAGTGATAAAAAATGCTGGACTTTTTAATGAATGAATGGGTCGTTGGAGCAACACTACTGTTGATTGGTTTACACCAATTCAACATAATCCCTTTCTTTGGAAAGGATGGATTTGGTAGCATGGAGTTCTTCTCCTTGCCACTATTCGGAGCAGTAACACCTCTCCGAGTCCTCGGTGTAGCCGCAACACTAGAAGGAGCAATGCTTCTTTATGACTGTTGCAGACCTATGAGCGACATGATATAAATCAATCGTTTAAGGTATTAAATAACCACCACCCTTCGGGGGAGTGGTTTTCTCAAATCAACTATTTTCGAGAGGTAGTTATCAACAAAAAATTACAAGTGCTATTCCTGCCCGTTTTGCCCATTTCGTGTTTAGTGCAATAAAAACATTTAAATAGTAATAAAAACAATATATATATAGAGTGATAAAAGAGGAGACAGTAAAACGTCAATGAATCCTAATTACTCGCAAAAGGAAAGTGAAAAGAAAAATGGCAATGCGTAGTCAAGTATATGAATGGGCTAATTTATCAGTAGGTGCAGCAACTTCTTCTCTAAGAAGAGTAGCGGGTGCAACACCAACAGCAATAGCGGCAGACCAAAGCGTTGATATTTTCATAGGTGGAATTGGTAATAACATTACCAAACCTGCTGAAACAACTGCGACTCAGTTCGTAGTTATTGAAGATGTTGCGGCGAGTCCTATTAATGGTGGAGCAGTTCAAGTCAGAATTAACACTACGGATTACTTCCAAAACCCCGATGTTACCGTTCAGGCGGGAATTCCGGGACTGGCATCACCATATCCAGTAGGGTGTTCAAGTGATGGAGGAACGACAAGCGACCAAGTTTTGTCGTCTTTCAACCTATACCCTGATGTATATGTTTTGCCGGGTCAAACATGGAGCGTTCTTTACAAACCACGAACTGCAATCGTAGGAGCAGGTGCTACCTCAACTTGCGTTGCTTGTTTCGTGAAATACACTTTGTATGATGGACCTGATGCACTAATCGCTAACAGACTGTTAGAGATGGGTGTTACAGTAAACCCAAACAATGTGGATTGGTATAAGAGAACTCTTATTGAAGGAGGTAGTCAGTAATGGCAATGCGTAGTCAAGTTTATGCGTGGGATGCATCTAACTCTACAACGGCGGAAACGCTCGCAGTAGGTCAGAAGTATTCCATATTCATTGGAGGTGTTGGTAACAACATCACCAAACCTGCGGAAACAACTGCAACACAGTTCGTTGTTATTGAAGATGTTGCTGTATCAGGCAGTCAGATGGGAATTGCAAATGCCCTGTCCGGCGCTGACACATCAAACGGAATTGCTGGTCCAAGAGCATATGGACAAGTAAGAATCAACACAACCGACTATTTCCTTGACCCTGATAACATCGGAAATGATGGAATACCGGGAACAGCAAGCCCTTACCCAAGGACTGTTGGACTCCAACCTTCTTTCAACCTATACCCTGATGTTTATGTGTTACCGGGCCAAACATGGGATATTCTATATACCCACTATGAAGGTTCGACCACAGCAGGTTCAGGCGGAACAGCCGGAGAACACGTTGCATTTACTAAATACACGTTGTATGATGGGCCTGATGCACTTATCGCTAACAAACTGTTAGAGATGGGTGTCAGCGTCAATCCGGGCAATGTGGATTGGTATAAGCGCACCTTGATTCAAGGAGCGTAAGCAAGTTAAATTTGATTATCAAGTATCAACTTCCTAGCCTCTTCGGGGGCTTAGGAATTACTCTTAATTCAGAAACTTTAAATAGTTATGTTTAGTTATCTAAAATATGGCAATTACTTATCAATCCTATGAATGGATGAATACTGCTCGAACTGTTAATGCCTCTCCCGAATCTGTCGATGCAAATATTAATTATGATATATTTACAGGGAATACTGGCAATTCAATATCTACTGCAAATCTAGTTCGTTCAACTGAATTTATTGTATTAGAAGAATTTGGACTCACTCCTTTTAGAGGGGCAAATTTACAATTAGTAATCAATACTACATCTTATTTTCAAAATCCTGATGGGACAGTTTCTGAAGGAATGCCGGGGTTAGCATCTCCATATCCCGTAGGTGCGGCATCAGGAAATATTACGGGATTGACAGATGCAGTAATGCCATTTGGTGTAATGAAAAATCTTCCAATATATATACTTCCGGGCCAACATTGGTCTTTTGAATTTAATGTTCAAACAAGTATAGTCGCTGGAGCAGAAACGGCTGCTTCAGTAGGTTGTTCAGTAATTTACACACTATATGATGGCCCTGATGCTTTGATTGCAAATAAACTTTTAGAATCAGGATTTCCAGTTAATGAAGATACGGTAAATACTTATAAAATTAATTTATTAGCCCAACAATCATATGTGGAGGATTTATTATGAGTGTAAGAAGTCAGGTTTATGAGTGGGATTCTTGTAATATTAATACTCCTTCTAGTGCAGTAGGTTCAATAACATTAACAAGTGGAGGAGATGGTTATTTAATTGCTCAACAACAATCAATTGGCTACAATTCCGCATTATCTCAAACTTCAACAACTGGTATAGGAACGGGTTTCCAATGTGAAATAAGTAGTGTAAGAAGATTAACTATTGGTGGTGGAAACACCCAATGGGGTGTCGGCAATGCTTATGTGGATGGAACATTTACAGATAATACTACTGTTGGAACTACTTATGTTTATGTTGGGGCAGATAGTCAAAGGGTTTATTTAACAGTAACAGAACTTACTAATGGTATTAGCCCCGGAACGGTTTCGGCATGGACAATAAACACTAATACTGGACCATTAGCCCCCCCTAATGATAATAGACTTAATGAATCTCAATTTAGTTTTGGAGGCGGCCTCCCGTTTATTGATATGTTTGATACTGCAACATCAACTTTAGTGCTAAGATTAGTTTTGAATACTAATGCTGATGGTGGAACTGGTTTAGGAGATTCAAATTATACTCAGGCAGGAACTTTATTTGGATTGCCAAATATTGTTAATGGCGGTAGTAATTATCAAGTAGGAGATATTATAACATTAGATAAAGGTGCCGCAGGATTGTTATCTAATGCGACAATACAAGGAAAATCTACAGATAGCATTATTGAAAGTAATGCCGCAACCGTTACTGTTGCTAGTGTAGTTTCCTGTTCATCATTACCGTTAGGACAACCATTTTCAATATTTACAGGAGGTTATGGAAATAATCTTAAAAATCCAGCAAAAGCAAATTCTAATCAGTTTATAGTTATTGAAAATTATGGTGCTACACCGACAGATTTTGTGGATGCGACTAAGGGAATTTTTCAAGGGGATAGTTATCGAGGAAATACTGTATATAATCAAATGTCTGGACCTAGAGCCTATATACAATTTTCTATAAATACAACAGGATATTTTAAAGACCCGGATGGAGTAGCAAGGCAAGGAATTCCGGCAAATAACTTCCCATACCCTGAAACTGAATTTAATTTGAAAACTAGTAAAAGGGAAATACCTGTTTATGTTCTTCCGGGTCAAACTTGGGATGCACAACTAACACTATATAATGGAGGAACAGACCCTACTCAGACCAACACGAATCAAGATGTAAAGGCTTTTATGAAATATACTTTGTATGATGGGCCTGATGCTTTGATTGCAATGAAGTTAATGAAATCAGGTATTAAAGTTACACCCACTAATGTTGATAACTTTAGGAAAAAAATGATTGAACAGAATATGTTTGAACAAAACAGTTAAATATGTGGAATATTTAATGTCTAATATGTTTGATGTGATACTACCTTTGTATAAGGTCAAACCTAAATATTTGAAACAATGTTTAAAGAGCATATCTTATTCTGTTCAAAAAAAACATTTTGATGGAGATTATAGTATTATAATTATAGACAAAACCCCTCTTGATTGGGAGCATTATGATGAATGTTTGGAAATCATTGTAAGATATGGTGAGATGAAGTATCATCGACAAGAAGGTATAGGAGTTTCAAATGCAAGAAATGTTGGTTGTAGCATAGGTAATAATCCATACATATGCTTTATTGATGGAGATGATTTTTGGTATGATTCACACCTCTATGAGATTTCCCAAGAAATAAAAAAATCACATTCTAATATAGTGATTTGGTGGACCGCTATGGATTTACATTGTGAAAGTGCTTATGATTCAACAAAAACTAATCATTTTGTAATTAATCACGAAGAAAAATTTGAACATTGGATTTCAGGATTTCATTATTATTATCTGACAAAAACACCCATTTGCACATCCACAGTTTGTTTAAAAAGAGATAGATTCGAGGAAACAACTGGGTTTTTGGAAGATTATGCTATTGGAGAGGATATGGAAATGTGGACTAGAATGGTTGGTAAACCAACAAATAATTCTAAGGTATATAATTCCCAACAAATTCCAGTTATTACGGGCTACAAAAATATTCACGAAGATAATACTACTGAGGGAGGAACTCAATCGTATTTAATGGAAACATCCAATAGAAAAGAATACTTAGAAGAACAACTGGAAAATGTTATGAAGTTATATGAAATACCTACAATGGATGATAGACCATCACATATTGACGAATTGGAATGGCAAGAAATGATTGATTCAAATCGAATAGTTTTATAAAAAAATATAAATACTTGATTGACAATATTTAGGTAATGATTGATAACGAAGATTTTATAGATATGAAAGATATGAAGCAAGGTTGGATTCAAGAGAAGTTTGAAGATATTTTCGACCTTGTAATGAATATTGAGATATTTGATTGTTCGGAAGAATATGATACTCAATTAGATATGTTAGAACTAGGGATAAATGAGACAAAGGATTTTTTAAAAAGGTTAGAAAAAAATTTAAAGTTTATTAATGAAAATATGTAAAAAACAAATGTCATGATAATCTTTAAGTAGGTCTTAAATCTATTTATAAATATGCCCGATTTAGAAAAATATATAAAAATTCAAACCCCTGTTGGAGATGTAAAAATAGAATCTGAATCTTTGAAAAAATTTATTCAAGATTGTGTTGATACCTCAAAACAAGAAGATAGTTTAAAATATTCTGATATATATTCTTTTTTAGGTAATAAAGAAATTAATCAAGAGTTTAAAAGCCTAGAACCTCATAAAGTAGAAAGTTATTTATATTGCATTAACGCAGTAATAAATAGTGATTATGAAATATTAGATAAAACTGATTATAATACAGGGGATGAAAATAGAATTCCTGCCGTATTAAAGGAATTTCAATATGGTGATATAGGAAATCAAACTTATATTATTCAAGGACACCTTTTTTTACAGCATAAAGAAACTAATTCAAAAATAGTTATTTCTTTTAATCCATATTATTCCGAATCTGGACCTCACTTGGAAATTGAGGGATATAATTTAAAAGGAGATGTTAGCCTTAATGAATTTTGGATTGTGGTAGAAAAATATTTTGATTCTAAATGCCCATTGAGAAATAAAAAAATCGATACTAAATGGAAATTTATTAAATATAACAAAACGACTTGGGATGATATAATTATTGAGGATGATAAAAAAAAATTAATTGATAGAAATATTATTAATTTTATTAAAAATATGGATGAATATGCTAAAAGAAGGCTACCTACTTCGAGAGGCATTTTACTTACGGGGCCGCCCGGAACTGGTAAAACTTTATTATGTGAGACTATTATGAATACTTTAGATTGCACAACTATTTATGTATCTAGTGATAAGGTAGATAAAAGAGGAGATATTAGTGAAGTTTATTCTTTAGCAAAAAGATTCTCCCCCTCAATTGTTATTATCGAGGACATAGATACACTTGGAGGTTTGGATAGGAGAGATGGTAATACCCATCCGTTGTTTGGTGAATTTTTAAATTGTTTAAATGGTGTTTCCTCTAACGAAGGTGTTGTAACAATTGCAACCACTAATTATCCTGAAAATTTAGATTTAGCATTGACAGATAGGCCGGGAAGATTTGATTTAAAAATAGTAATGGATTTACCTAATTCCAAAGCAAGAAAATATATATTATTAAAATATTTAGAAGAATTCGATTGTGAGGATTTGAATATTGATAAAATTGTAAATAATACCGAGGGTTTATCAGGGGCATATTTAAGAGAAATAGTAGTAACTTCCTACATGATTTCCCAAGAGCGACAGATACAAATAAATAATAAAATTCTTCAAGAGTCGGCAGATTCCATTATTGAAATGAAAAATAATGTAACTCCATTACAGATTAAAAATTCTACTCTTTATCAATAGATTGAAAAGGTTTAAATAGTCGTTCTCCACATCTAAAAATGTGTCTGATGAAGTGGTTTTACTAAAAATAACCAATTTGGAACAAACTTCTGAACGTCATGAGAGATTAATAGAACAATTGGTCGAATCTCAGATTGATATGAAAACAGGACTTACTAAAGTTGCTACGGAATTAGAGATAACTAATGGATTAATAGGGTCATATATGGCTAATATGCAAAAAGTAGTATTGGCTTTGATTGCTATAGTAGCAGGGGCTATGGGCATAACACAAATGTAAAATTTTCAAAACATTTAAATAATTGTTATTAAATATTTTTTTATGGGTAATTTTGAAAGAGAGAATATTGATAATAATGATGTAGTATTATTTACTCATTGGGATTCAAATTTATATGAATTATATGAAAATCAAATTTTGGTTTTGGGGGATAGCCATACCGAAGTTTTTAGATTTATAGATACTGAAAATCTTAATTATTTTTTCCCCTATATCTGCACCGTAACTGGGGCTACTTCTCAAGGTGTCATTAACATTAATTCCAAAACTGATGCATTTAATATTTTTAATGAAACTATAAATAAATATGGAAAAAAAACAAATAAGTTATTGATTATGTTGGGTGAGGTGGATTGTGGTTTTTTAATATGGGTGAGGGCAAAAAAAGAAGGCATTAGTCTTGATGAACAAATTGATTTATCAATAAATAATCTGTTCTTATTTATCGAAAGTATATTAAAATTAGAAAATAATGATTATGAGAAATCAGACATTATAATTACTGGCTGTATTTTACCAGTAGTTCATGATAATAAACTTTTACGAACTATACATGGAACAGGAATTAGAGCCGAAGCAGAAGTAAGTCAAAAACTCAGAACTGAAAAAACATTAGAATATAATCAAAAACTTAAAACTATGTGTTTAAAAAATGGTTTTCAATATATAGATATAACCTCGCAAACAATGGGTTCGGATAAACTTCTTGATGACAATTATAAACGAGGAGGAAGTAGTAGTTTAGACCCCCACCTAGATAATATTAAGAGTGGGAAATTGTGGCGAGAACAAATTATGAAATTGTTGGAAACACCTAAAACTTTAAATATCTAAAATATATATTTCTATTATGGTAAGTTATCCCTTTTTCATAGGTAATAACAACCAACAACAAATTACTAATAGTAATGAAATAGTTTCTGCTTGGTGTCAAGTTTCCCCTTCAATGAGCCTTAATTCATCTCCAACCGATGTTTTTCAACTACTTTCAGTTAAGGCTAGTTTGGTGGAAGATAGTTTAGATGGAGAAAAACTAATAAATCCCAATCAAGTTTCTATAAGTTATGTAAACCCTATAACAGGGATAGATAATTGGGAGGTTCTTCCATACGATTCTGATAGGTTTAACATACAAGCAGTTCCAATTAATCCTACCATCTATGAAGATTTAAAAGGTAATTTTATTTTACAAAATCGCCCTGCATTAGCCATATCAGGGACTACTGTAAGTATAATTTTATTGTTAAGTATGATATTATCAATCAATAACAATAGAAACAATTAAATAGTCAAAAGTAATTAAGATAATTATGGATTGGTTCAAGGCAGGTTTGGGAGTCGCTGTAATTTTAGTTGCTCACCATTTAATTAAAACAGATAGAATTGGATTTAGCGCAGAAAGATATAATACTCCTGCAATAAACCAAAAATTTGATGATTATGGAAGTCTTGAATTACCTGCTAATCACTTGCATAAAGGTGTAGGGAAAGCCGCAGGACAAATGAATACACCCTATGGAGCAGACGAGTCAATGACAGTCATGAGTATCGGACAAAATTATAATGGTCGTGCTTTTGGTTTCTGAGGTGTTGAAATGGATATATTAAAATTAAAATCAGAAATAGAAAAATTTCAATCTTTTGCTGCTGATGGTGAGGAAACTACATTAGGTCCGGGTGGTGAAGAACAACCTGAAGAAACTACTCTTACTATTGGAGAAAATGTATCTTCATCAAATTCAAAAAACGGTTGGAAAAAGGAATTACAAGATGTAAAAACATCAGTTCCTCTATCAATAGGTCTTGCACTAACGGCAGGTGTTATTTATGATGGTGTTAAAAACCGAGGTGATGAGGGTGAGGTAATATTTACAGACCCTTGGAAAACTATGGCAGTTTTTGTCGGTGCAGGAGCGTTAGGATGGGGTGCAGGAAGAATCACTAGAGGAGATTTGGCTATTAAAAATGCAGAAACTCTTAAAGTAATGTTAGCCGAAAGAGAAAAGGAAATAAATACAGAAAAGGAAGAGATTGAAGCCGAAAAGGAAAAAAAGAGAGAAACTTATAGAATGTTAATGTCTGAACCGTCTAGTATAAAAATGAGGCCTTCTTTTGGAAGTATGAATACTTTTGGAGAATATGGTGCAGCAGTTGGACAGCAAGGTATATCATATGATAATTTTTAAAAGTTATCTTTAAATAGTAGTGTGTTTAATAAAAATTATGGTATTATATAAAGGTTATTGTAGACCTTTAGGGAAAAAGGTGGATTTTACAGTTAAAGATGTAATTTCGATGAATACTAAAAGAGGAATTAAGTGGAGAGTTAAAGGAACTTATGACAATTATAATATTTCAACATTTTGTAGTAAGTTAGTTGCTGAAGATTTATTAAATAAATTACCTTTGGCTATGGATGCTGAAATTGCTTACACCCCTGCTGCACCAACTTATGAATCAGAAGAATTATTACCCTTATTTTCCAATGCTACTAAAAAGGCTGATGAAATAGAGGCTGAAGAAGAAACCATTGAAGTTCAAGAACAAATTCAAGAAAATACTAATGCTCAGGAATTAGATTTACACTCAGAAAAATTACCTGCAAAATATTATAAAAAAAATGGTTCATTAGATATGAGATATAGCATATGTAGAAAATATGCGGCCAAAAGAGCAGAATCTCAGAACGCCGTTGAATTAGAAGCACCGGCAGATACAAATCCTAACTCATCAGTTGATGTTTTGAGAGCAACAATGAAGAAAAGAAAGCAAAAATTGACGGAATTGTATCAGGAGTTGGAGCAAAGAGATATGGATTTAAAGGACAAGCGGGATTCTGATATTGCTACCTATGGAAAGGTGTTAGGAGATAAACAACTTAGAGATAGAATTGAAATTACCGAAAGAAAGATTTTAAAAAAAATAGATTCTATTGAGAATTTACAAGCAAAAATAGATGCTAAGTTTAAGTTAAGTTATAGAGATAATAAGGTTCTAAAGGTCATTAGAAGTAATGACCCAACGACTAATACCGCTTCTGAAAACACTTACAGATTCGACCATAGATTTAGCGGTAGTGCAAGGCAAAGGAGGATAGCCCGAAGGAAAGCCGAAGAATCCTTTGAAACAGAAGGTGGAGAAGAACCCGAAACTATTACTCATGTAATTGTTCTTAATGAGGGAGAATCCGGAAATAGTATTAGAAAGAAAATTAGGAATGCATTTGATAAAGTAGGTTATCAGATTTCACCCGTTCCTAAAAAATTGAAAGGATTAACTTATCTTGGATGGAATAGCAACCCTGTTGAAACATTTATTTATAATGAACACATTAATAAGTTTAGAAACGCTTTAGAAGAACAAGAGTTAAGTCCTTTATTTACAGAAGTTTTTAATTCATATTGGGATATTCCTGATGAAAAAATGAAACATTATAATAAAGTCGGCTACCCCGCACCCTATTCATCAGATATAGAATATATTAATGAATATCATGATGCAGAATCCTTCGAGGCGGCTTACACACCTGAGCAAAAACTCGATGATTACACGCCTGAGCAATTAACTACTTCAAGTGCCGTAACAGGAGATTTCTTTGAAGATTCTTTAAAATATTCTTACGGGGGAACTCAAGCAGCAGAAGAAATACCACAGGAAGAAACTGAAATAGTTTATGCTGAAGGATTCCCTGCCCTACAAAATGCAGAAGCAGGAATGGTTGTGGAAAATATCGAAAACTATTATAAAGATAAAGAAGATAAATTTATGACTTTAGTAGTGGATGAAGCGACTTTATTTAGATTAGCATCGGACTTACCAATATTTGTGGAATTGACCCCTAGTAAATATGCAGGTTATACAAACTTGAAATTTAACTATGTGGAAAATCCTGATTTGGAACAGAAAATATTATCTTATGCAATATCACTTCCGAGCGATATGGAACAACAAGAAGAACCTGAATATCTTGCAGGGGATGTTAGAAACAGATTATTCGATGTTGAGTTTGATGATTGGGCGGAACAAGAGATGAAAACACATGGGGATAAAGTCTCTTTTAAAGATTGGGCTGATGAGGAATCAAAATCTCATGGCGATGAAGAGTTTATGGATTGGGCCAAACACGAAGAAGAATCTCACGATGAGAGATATGAGGCCGAAGGTGGTCGAAATGTAAGTGATTTTGAAATGGGTAATACAGACAGATATGAAATAGGCGATGAAATAATTGCTTTATCTTCCGCATTAAAAAGGGCAGGTGATTGGGACTGGAAAAATGTTAAAAAAATAGGAAAGGGTATAAAACAAGGGAAATACGAAAGAATCCAAAAACACATGGCTGATATAGATTATAAAACACGAAGAGTATTATGGGATAAACATCATAGTGATTTTTACAATTTATTCAACGATGAACAAATGAGAGGATTGGCAATACCTTGGGTAACTGATAAATATAAGGCAGAATCCTTTGATGCTCAAACATGGAACATAAAGTGTGATGTTTGTGGTGAAAAGCCTATCTATGATACGGTTGATTCGGAAGATTATGGTAAAGAGATTCAAGTCTGTGAAGAATGTTTTAATGGTATTTTCGCGGCAGAATCCTTTGAGGCTGAGAAAATAAATACTTTTTCTGAAATTGAAAATGAATGGAAAGATTCTCCCGTAACTATTTATGATGAGGCTGATGATGAATTTTATGGTGTTAAAGAAATATTAGTTCAAGAAGGAGATGATGTATTAGAAGATGGACACCCATATCTTGTTTTGAATAAAGATAGTGGCGATTTAGATTCTCCAGTAGTTTATAGAGATTTTCAAACTGGCTATGATGCAGAATCCTTTGAAGCAAAAGAGGAGGTTAAGCCTCGAAAATTATGTGTTAAATGTTCAAAACAAAGATTAACACCCCACGCAACAAATAATGGTATAACTGTTTGTGCTACTTGTCAAAGAAGATTTGGTCTAAAATCGAAAAAAGCAGAATTTTTTGAGGCACAACCTGTAAATATATCAGATGATATGATAATTGATTACTTAAAAAATAGCCATAAAGTAATTAGAAAATATACTGCTCCATATAGATTTACAAAAAATGGTATAGCAAGAGAATTTAAGGTTAAGGAAACTTGGATGGCTAACAAATTAAGAGAGTTGGAAAAAAAGGGATTAATAGATGGTAGTGTAATGAGAAGAACAGAAGATTCCCCCGATGGCTCTTATTCTTTAAGAAAGCCAGTTAAAATATATAAATTATCAGGGACAAAATTATGGCTACAAGATTTGATGAGAGCCGATGAAGAATATAAATTTGTTAGTAGAATACCAAAAAGTATGGGTATAGGAGAAAAGACAGAAATTCTAAGGAATAATTTAGAATATGTTATTAAAAAGGCTAATAGGCCTGTTTATCCTAGAGAAGTTGTTGAGTTATACAATAGAGAAAGAGGCTCAGGAAAACAGTCGAGATTTAAAAAGGGAGGATTATCAACAGGAAAAATTTCACGTTTGATTAAATCAGAACCTCAAAAATATTATGTCTCAAGAAGTGGATTGATACATTATGTTGGTGAATCTTCAATGAAAGATTATATCAAAAATTTACCGGAAAAATATTATGCTGAACAAGGAGATTCACAAACACAACCACTTACAAAAGAAAATATTTTAAGATATTTAGAAAATAGTCATGAGTTTATTAGAAAATATGATGGCCCTTGGAAGTATAGTTCTAAAGGTATGGCTGAAAAATTCGGAAAAAGTCCTGCTCAGATGAGGAAAGTTTTGGGACGGATGGAAAAACAAGGGTTGTTAAAAACTGTTAAAAAATCAACTGAAGTTAGTCGTAAAACAGGTTTTTCAAAAGTTAAAATTTATTATTTAGCAGATAAGAGATTGATGAATTAGTGATAAAAAATCTTTAAATAGTTGAAAATCAATTGATTAATATGTCCGATGCATTATCTACGCTTTCATTGGTTGAAGATTATGGCCTTCCATTAGTTTTACTACTAGGTTCAATTTACGCACTTTATCGTTTTATGGTTTTCTCACTATATGAAGTAAAAAACGAATTCGGTTCTCACCATCGAAAGGCAAAGGATGATATGCAAGAAGTTAAGATTTTACTCGCTGAAATTAAGAGTGAACTAAGCCATCTAATAAATAGAAGGGATAAATAACTTTAATAATCTTTAAGTAGTCGAAATCTAATTTCTTTATATGGCTGATTCTGAAAAGAAAGAACCGACTGAGGTTGAAAAAACCAATCGTAAGGCTTGGAGGGCTTTATTAGTTACAAGTGTTGGTTCAGCCGCTTTTCTTGCGGCGGCAATGAGTAATATAATTAAAACACATCAAAAACATGGTTGGCCTAAAAACGCATTTAAAAACACCGATTATATTTTAATGACGGTTCCATTTCTTGTTTTGGCACTATCTTTGCACGAAGAAGTAAATGGTGATGTAAGTGAGTGAAACATATACTCCCCCTAAGTCGGCAATTAATAATGCAAAAAGAGGTTTAGATTTAAGAAAGAAATATGGTCGAGGTGGATTAACCCCTGCCGAAGCAAAATCCTATGGTATTGATTCAGGGATTACAAGGGCTAAAAGGATTTCTAAAGGTAAGTTATCTCGCCATGATGTTAGAAGAATGTCAGCATTCAATCGACATAGGCAAAATTACAACCCTTCTAAAAAGATGGCTGATGGCGGTCCGACAGCCGGAACAATCGCTTGGCTATTGTGGGGTGGAACTTCAGGTGTTAATTGGGCTAAGAAAAAGTCTGCGGCTATGAATGCAGAATCCTTTGAGGCTGAAGGTGGTCGATGGGGGAAAGGGAATTTTAAATTATCTAATAGTGAAATAACTCAATTACTTTTATATGAAAACTGGAAATGCTCCAATTGCGATAATAGTATAAAGAATAAACAAAATATTCCCTTTTCTGAAGAGGAAAAGAATGATATAACTTGGACTATTTTTGCTCCTGAATATGATTTACAAAATTATGATGATATTAATATAGTAACAAAAGGGATAAGAGGCACGAAAGGCAATATTGTAAAATTAGAGGATGGGACACTAAATTTTGATAATCTTAATGTTTTGTGTAATGGTTGTGGGCAAAGAAAGAAAATAGGGAGAGCAGTTACATTATCATTTAGGACTTCCAAAGAGAAGAAAGAATGGCTTAAAAGTCTAGCCAAGGACAAAAACAAAGGCATGGCTCAACTAATGAATGATATAGTGGATGAATACCGAAATAACTATGAAGAAGAATCCTTCGAGGCCGAATCTAAAATGGAATGCCCCCCTGCAACTAAAGAACGAGCATTCGCAAAATCAGATAAGGCTAGTGAAAACTTTTCAAGTGATTGGACTGAAAAATCTTTTGATGATGGTGGAGAATATGATTATACTTGTATGCTAATTTTAGATATAAGAGATGCTAGTAAAGATTATCCCCTTTATACTAGAATTAAAGAGAATGGTGGTTTTGCTTTAAATCCTTTAGCCATAATAAAAATAAAAGAACTTATTTTGAGTGGACTTAATTTAAATGGGGTTGATTATGCCGGAACTACTATTACAGCAGAATCAATTATATTTAAATTTAATTTTAATAACCTTGACGAAGCAGAAGATTATTTCAAATATCTTAATCAACACATTTCGATAATGATGGCAAAAAATCATGATGAGATACCTGATAACGAATTATGTCCTCATTGTATGTTTTCTAAGGTTCTACTTGAGGTTGTAGATAAATATGAATTAGGTATCAAAATCGCAAACCTTATGGACTGGGATAATATTTACAAGGGAGGAACTATTGATTTCTTAGAATACTTAATCGCATTAGAAAATGTCGATATAGAATATGTTTTTAACCTTCTTCGTGGAAGGGGTGTGAATATTAGTAAACCTAATGATTATAATGGAAATTCCACAAAACAACTTATTGTCGCAGAAAAAAATGGTTATGAATCTATGATAGAATATATAATTAATGAATTGAAAAATAAGAAAAGAAGTATTGATGTAGTAGCATTCACATTAATTGCGGATAATGGTTTAAAAGAGCAAATTACCAATAACATAGAACAAATACTGAAAATTGATTATTCACAATTAAGTAGTAATTTAGAAAAACAATTATATTTAAATCAAGGTAAATTAGCAGGTATAGAGGACTTCTTATATTATTTTTATAGTGATTCTAGTGATTTTATCTTTGACAACATTTAAATAGGTAAAAATACAAATAATATATATGGACTCCGAGGAAAAACAAATGAAAGATGAAGATTTTTCGGATGAAGATATAGATTCATTGGTTGAAAGAGAAAAAGATTGGAATATGATTTCTGATTGGCAAGCATTATTGTTGGCTAAGAAACAGTCTTACACTTTAAGTAGAATTAATTCTTTAGGTTATGAATATTATAATGATACTCGGCAATGGGATGTTATTATTGAAAGGGAATGGAATATTTTAGAAAATAGATATAATTCAGGACTAGGTTTAGAACAAGAAATAATTCAATCTTTCGGAAAGGACTTCTTTACTAAGAAACAAGAATTGGAAGATGAAATGGATATAATATCTTCCGAGATGGAAAAAAGAGCCTATGGTTCAGAACAATTGACTGTTTATACTTATGAGGATTTTCTTCTTTTGTCAAATCAAGGGATTTTCCGTGATGAAATTTTTATTGTAGACCCACAGCGTAAATGGAAAAATAAAGTTATTGAACATTTAAAAGACTATGGGTATAATAGTTTTGAAAAAATAGATATTATGGGGAGGCGTTGTATTGTCGTTAGCACAACCACCGAATAAGTATGATAAATATTATTGGGATGAATTTGTTGATAAAAGCAACAATTTTATTACTGCGAGACAAATCGCATTCATGATTTTTGGAATTGCTGTTTCAGTTCAAGCCGTTGGATTGATGTTACAACCTAGTGAGTGGTTGATTTGGAATGCTTTAACTTTTATTGTAGCAACTAATTTAGGTGCTGTATTGTTGGCTATACAGGCTCAGAATTCTGCTGATAATATTCGAGATATGTATCGTTCTGCCTTTGATGCAGATTTTTACCAGTCGTTATTTTTGTTTTCACAACTTAAGCGTTCTATTGCTGAAAATGCTAATAAAAAGGATATATCCTTACAAAATGAGATTGATTCATTAGGAATTAATCTTTATGAGTTTATAGAGGGTTATTTAGAAGTTTTTAAAAATGATAAAAATGCCACCATTGACACGAATGATAAGCAAGAAGTTTCTTTTGAAACTGAGGATGAACTATTTAGATGACGAGAAAGATTTAAGTAGTCGTGTGTAAATTAAAAGAATATGGTAAATCAAGACCCTCAGCCTGAAGTATTCGATACAGAATTTACATTTGCGGCGGCGGCTCCTGCGGGAAGTTCTATAACTAATACTATATACACATTACAAGGACAGAACGAAGAAGTTAGGATTTATGCATTCACCGCACAAGTTACAAATGCTACTAATGGCGTTTTTACTACTATGATTGATTATGATATGGAATTAGTAGTAGGTGCAAATACAGTTCCTTCTAATCCTTTTGACATATCTTGGGTATCTCAAAGTGATGAATTAAGTTGTTCTTTTACTGTTCCAGCAGTTGTTAAATTTAAGCAACCTCTACAAGTTAGAATAATTCCAAGAACTGCCGTTCCCGCAATAACAAATGTAAGAATACAATTAATAGGGGAAACAGGAGTAATTAAAGTTTAGGTGATAATATGGCGAATCAAAATCCACAACCCGAAATATATTCAACAAGACACGCCTTTACTGCGGCAGCAACTCAAGGAACTACTGTTACTCAAACAGTTTATACAAACCAAGCAAATACTGAAGAGGTAAGAGTATATGCAGTTTCTGTTCAAATGATAGACACTAATGGGGGTTTAGGAGCCGCAACACTATATGAAGATTTTAATATGCGTATTCAAATTGGACAAAGTTATGTTCCATTCCAACCTTTTGATGCAGGTTTAATTAATCATATGGGTGAAAAAACATTAACATTTGCTACGCCTATGTTAGTTTTGTTCCAACAACCAATTTCAGTAGAAATTTCTTGGGAAAACTCAACTGCATTAGCCGCAGATACAACAGTTAAAGTTAGCCTTCATGCAGAACTAGCACTACAAACAGAATATCCACATAATAACGGACAACCTAATTATGGGAGGAATTATTAATGGTTAATCAAAATCCCCAACCTGAACTATACACAACAAGACACTCTTTTGCAGCCGCAGTAACTTCAGGAACTTCTGTAACTCAACAAGTATTAACTAATCAAGCACATAATGAGGAAGTTAGAATATATTCAGTTTCCATGAATCTTTACGATACTGCGGGTTCACAAGTTACTGCTAATGAAGAAGATTTTGAAATTACAATTTTAGCAGGACCTAATTCAGTTCCTTCTAAAGCGTTTAGAGCAGATGCTATTGCAAGAAAAAGAGATAATACACTTATTTTTAGCGCACCAGTATTAATCCTTCATAGACAACCATTACAAGTAGTAGTTAATTATAATGGAGATGCGGCTTTAGCGGCTATAACTACTGTTAAAATTACCTTAAATGCTGAAATGTATATTACTGAATACTTTTAAGAGTAATATTTAAGTAGTTAAACACCAATTGATAAAATATGAGTTCTTTTGATGATAAGCGAAGAAATTTAAAAAGACCATTTCGTAAGAAGTCTTTACAAACTGGAATGAGTGTTATTGATACTAGTGTAGATGCTACTCCACTACCTCCTGCATCATATGATACTCCAACACATCAGGCTACTACACCAGTAAGACGGGGTATTGACCCCCATATTTACGAAAAAAATATCAGACCTGCTGTTGAGAGTCTTGATTTTGCAAGGCCTTTAGATTTATCTCGTTATCCTTGGCACTTAGCACCGAAAGGAGATTCGGCAAATGTAATTTCAAGGATTTCATGGGATTTTTCTGCCGGAGGACAAGATGTAGCAGATGATGAATATTTAGATGTATTAGTTTTAAATCTTGAAGGAACAGGAAGTCAATCACCCGGACCTGCGGCTATTGGAACTAGTGATGCAGGACCAAATCCTACACCTGCATACATTACTCAAAATTTTGCAACAGGAGCAGATACAACATCAGGTAATCCTGATTTCCCACAAGCAGGAAATACTACAAGTGGGGTGGCTGGAACTATACGAGTCGGAGCCCCCGGAGAGGTATATAAGATTTCTAGTTTCGGTCATAGCACATTAACAGGAGCAGTTAATTGGACACCGGGAATTGCTAATCCTACTTCCGCCAACCCAATTGTATATCAAATTTATGTCGATGGCTCATTATTTATGGAGTGGGAAAATTTTCAATGGTCTGCTGTAACACCACTTTCTTCACAATGGCATTTTTCACAACCTTTAACTGTTACTGAACAAATTGTCTTTAGATTAGTTAATAAAAGTGGTGCAACAATCAATACTGCCGATATAGAAGTTTGTTTTAATGGATGGAGTGAACAATTCGCAGGATATACTGATGTTTCTTATCAACAATTGGAATCTTGAATAAAACTTTAAATAACAAAACACTATTAGTTTAAACTATATGTCTCGAAAATTCTCAGGTTCACAGTCAGGACAGGATGGAGTCCGATTTTTAGAACAAGATGGAAATCCTGATGCTCATGGCGTAAGTGAAGTTATTGTTACTAATGGAACTTTAACGGCACTAGGTAATGGAATAATAGAATTAGGAACTGGAGGGGGCGGAGGAGGCTCAACAGGGCCTCAAGGGGCAACTGGACCGGCATTTTTAAATGTTTCTGATGTTTCGGGAAATACTGGACCATATTCAGGAATTACATTATTAAAATTCGATGATACTACGGGATTAGATATTGCACCAACTGGAGCAAATGAAGTTACTGTTAGTATTGGAAGTCATTGGTATAGTATATTGGTGGATGGAGAAACTACTCTAACCCCCACAGGCGCACAGAATATTGAATTTATTGCAGGAACTGGGATGCAAATAATTACTGATAGCACTTCTTCTCCAGTATCAATTCAATGGAATTCTCTTTCATTAACTGGATTACAGGGTTTAACTGGAGAACAAGGAGTTCAAGGAACTACTGGTTCTCAAGGATTAACAGGATTTAGAGGATTAACTGGATTACAAGGCCTCACAGGTTCTCAAGGATTAACTGGATTTTCAGGTCTAACTGGATTTCAAGGATTAACCGGATTTAGAGGCTTGACAGGTTCTCAAGGTTTAACTGGATTACAAGGTTTGACTGGATTACAAGGTTTAACTGGATTTGCAGGTCTAACAGGATTACAAGGTTTAACTGGATTCCAAGGCTTGACAGGTTCTCAAGGTCTAACAGGTTCTCAAGGTTTGACTGGATTACAAGGATTAACTGGATTTGCAGGTCTAACTG
>Ga0209532_1000663_pt1 | contig 29428 bp, 26 predicted proteins | sample COG_02_FD_184746 | JGI IMG/M metagenome (GOLD analysis project Ga0209532, IMG submission 184746) | Pelagic Microbial community sample from North Sea - COGITO 998_met_02 (SPAdes) (version 2) | ecosystem: Environmental > Aquatic > Marine > Neritic zone/Coastal water | place: Helgoland, sampling... | reverse complement strand
CTTACGGTGAGAAAGAATTAATTGACCAGTTGCATCTTCACGCACATCAATTAAAACCTCTACTTTATCTCCAACTTTTAAACCTGGATTGTAACGGAATTCATTTAATGAAACAACACCTTCAGATTTTGCGTTGATGTCTATAATAGCATCACGGTCTGAGATATGTACCACTTCACCTTGTACTACTTCATCATCTAAAGTATCTACAAAATTCTCTGTTACTAGTTTTTCAAACTCTAACAACTTACCATCATCTACAGGATCAATTCCTTCTTCGTAGTTGTGCCAGTTAAAATCTGTTAAGAATTTTTCGGGATTTAATTCCTTAAGAGAAGGTTCTCTTTTTGGTTTTTCAGCAGCCTGCGGGTTTGTAGCTTCTGCTGTTTCTTGAACTTCTAAAGCAGGAGCTTCTACTTTTGGAGTTCTTTTTCTTGGTTTCTTAGCAGCTGGTTTTACTGCCTTTTCTTTTGCTTTTTCAGCCATTTGATAATTTTTGTAGCCTCTTGTAATGATTCTATTTATTTAGAAAAAAACAAGACTTTACTTTGTATTCTACAAGCCTGTAATAGTAAAACGATAAACCCGTAGAAGGATTATATTTATTTTATGTACCCAAATTGCTATTACAACACCGTCAAAATGGGCTGCAAAAATAATTCTTTTCTTTCAATTCCCAAAGTGATAGGGTAAATAATTACGATAGTCAACAAGCTAAAAAAAAGCAATTTTAAGGCTCTCAGAAAAATGCATTAAAATTTATTCTCCTGCGCTTTTATATACGGCCAGCTATTCTGTCTTTGGCTAGTTGTAGAATGACATGAAACTGGTCTTCCAAATTCATGTGGCTATTATCAATAACAATGGCATCCTTGGCTTTAATAAGAGGTGAATCTTTACGAGTAGAATCTATATAATCTCTCTCCACAACATTTTTCAAGACATCCTGCAACGAAACCTCATCTCCGCTAGCGGTAAGTTCGTTATAGCGTCTTTGAGCTCGTGTTGCGGCGGTGGCATCTAAAAATATTTTAAGCTCTGCCTCTGGAAATACAACAGTGGCTATATCACGACCATCCATAACAATGCCCTTATTTTGCCCTAATTTTTGTTGTTGGCTAACCAATTTGGCGCGTACAGCAGAAATGGCTGCAACAGGACTTACAAGCCCTGAAACAGCTAAAGTTCGTATTTGTTTTTCAACGTTGACACCATTTAAATAGACTTCTGCAACACCCGTGCTAAGATTTTTTTTAAAATCAATAGTAATTTCTTGTAAGGTATTTTCTAAAGCGCTTTGATCTACTTTAGCCTCCTTGATAAATCCTTGTTGCATAGCAAATAGGGTAACTGCACGATACATAGCTCCTGTGTCTACATAAATATAGTCTAGCCAATCTGCTAGTTGCTTTGCAAGAGTGCTTTTTCCGGTAGAAGAAAAACCGTCAATGGCAATGGTTATTTTTTTCATTATTGTAAGTCTATATTAAGTCCAAAAAAACTACTAGATGCAGCAGTATTGTATTTTGAAAATGAATAATTTAATCTCACTTTATTTAGCTTAATTCCAAATCCAGCACTCAAACCAGCGAATGCCCTGGTATCTATTATACGTAATTCTTCTGCACGCCTAAAATTATATCCAAACCGTATATTAAAGCCACTTTCAGGAAACAGTTCAATCCCAAGAATAACGTGACGAAATGCCTCGTCTATAAAATTAATGTTTTCTGTGGTAACAACTCCCTCCAAATCTGTGGTTTCTCTATCTGGATTTGAAAAAGCCAAATCCCACCGCTGCATATTCTCTAAAGTAAAATGCCAACGAATTGGTATGCGTTCTAGAATTTGTGATGCCCCTAGAATGATTTCAAAAGGAAGCGGCTCAAGGTCTATATCATAGGGCGTGAGTTGGGTACCTATGTTTCTAGCAACACCCGTTATTTGTAAATCCCAATCTTCATGTACATACATGATACCTAAATCTGCAGCGACCCCAAAGGAAGTGTATTGTTCTAGTTGAGATGATATAAACTTAATAGTACCTCCATAATGGAAATTTGTAAAAGGAATGTTACGCGCATGGCCTACAGAAATTGCTACCTCTGATCCAGAGAAACTATTTGTAGCGTTTCCTTGTGTATCGTAACCATCAAAATCTCCGTAATTTATATAGGTAATACCTGCATGAATAACCTGCGTGTATCTATCCCAAGAATATGCATAGGCTACCGTACCGTAATTAACATCTGATAAATAGTTATTGTAATTAACAGATAGTTGCTTATCCATCTGGGGATTAATAGCAGCGGGATTAAATAATCCTTGAATTGGATCATAGTCATAATTGGTAACTATTTTGCCTCCCAAAGCAGCTTGTCTTGGATCGTTAACTAAATTTAAAAACTGATAGGTAGAACGCCCTCCTATTTGCCCAAAGGCAGATAAAGTTATCAGTGAGGTTACTAAAAATAAAACCTTTTGGTTCATATGCAGCGCCGCGTTATTCTTTAATACAATAACGAGTGTAAGTATAATTTATTTTCGAGAGAAATGAAAAGAGTTTAGAATAAAAAGCAGCTAGAAATTATATCCCTAGCTGCTTTTAAAGTCATCTTATAGTTTTTTAGCTCCTTTGACCTTTTCTTTTGTTAGGGCAAGGGCTAGAACATCACTCATTTCTTTTACATAATGAAAGGTTAAGCCTTTTAAATATTCTGGTTTAATTTCATCTATATCTCGTTTGTTTTCCTCGCATAGTAAAATCTCTTTAATACGTGCTCTTTTGGCTGCAAGTATTTTCTCTTTAATGCCTCCAACAGGCAGTACCTTTCCACGAAGAGTAATCTCTCCAGTCATGGCCAAACTCTTCTTTACTTTGCGCTGAGTAAACAAAGATACCAATGAGGTTAACATGGTAATTCCTGCACTTGGCCCATCTTTTGGAGTTGCTCCCTCCGGTACATGGATATGTACATTGTACTTTTCGAAAATTTCTTGTTTAAGACCCAACTTTTCTGCATTAGATTTTATGTATTCTAAGGCAATGGTTGCAGATTCTTTCATAACCTTACCCAGGTTTCCAGTCATGTTTAGGGTGCCTTTACCCTTGCTAATGGTAGATTCAATAAACAAAATATCTCCCCCAACACGGGTCCAAGCAAGGCCGGTAACAACACCTGCTACTTGGTTGTTTTCATATTTATCTCTCTCAAGTCTAGGAACTCCTAATATTTCAATAATATCTTCATTGCTTATCTTGATGTTATAAGACTCCTCCATTGCAATTTTCATAGCAGCATAACGTACTGTTTTTGCAATTTGCTTTTCTAAACCACGAACACCGCTTTCTCTAGTATAGCCTTCCACAATTTTTTCTAGTTGCACCTTACCTACTTTAAGGTGCTCTTTGGTTAAGCCATGCTCTTTTAATTGCTTTGGCAATAAATGCTGTTTGGCTATTTCAATTTTTTCTTCAATGGTATACCCAGTAACGTTAATAATCTCCATACGGTCTAAAAGTGCTGGCTGTATGGTACTTAAACTATTGGAAGTTGCTATAAACATTACCTTAGACAGATCATATCCTAGTTCTAGAAAGTTATCATAGAAAGAACTGTTTTGCTCAGGATCTAACACCTCTAAAAGAGCAGAGGAAGGATCTCCTTGACTTCCTATAGAAAGCTTATCGATTTCATCTAGCACAAAAACTGGGTTGCTTGTTCCTGCTTTTTTAAGGCTTTTTATAATACGCCCCGGCATTGCTCCAATATAAGTTTTACGGTGTCCTCGTATTTCGGCCTCATCTCTTAAACCGCCCAAAGAAATACGTATGTACTCTCTACCAAGTGCCTCGGCTACAGATTTCCCTAAAGAAGTTTTACCAACTCCTGGAGGACCATACAGGCAAATGATGGGTGATTTCATGTCGTTACGTAATTTTAAAACGGCAAGGTATTCTATGATGCGTTTTTTAACATCATCAAGACCATAATGGTCTCTATCTAATATTTTCTTGGCACGTTTTAAATCAAATTTATCCTTACTAAATTCATTCCAAGGCAATTCTAAAAGAAGGTCTAAGTAATTTTTCTGAATACTAAACTCTGCAACCTGAGGATTTAAGCGTTGCATTTTAGACAATTCTTTGTTGAAATGTGCTGCGGTGTCTTCATTCCATTTTTTTGCCTTACCGCGCACTCTCATAGCCTCTATCTCAGCTTCAGATGTACTTCCTCCTAATTCTTCCTGAATGGTTTTCATTTGCTGATTCAAGAAATACTCACGCTGCTGTTTGTTGATATCATTGTGCACCTTGGTATGGATGTCTTTTCTTAGAGAGAGTTTCTGCAACTCCATATTCATGTACCTGAGTGTTTCTAGAGCTCTTTCTTGCAAGTCATTTATTTGCAATAGTTTCTGCTTTTCTGCAACAGATATATTTAAATTAGAAGAAACAAAGTTGATTAAAAATGAAGGACTCTCTATGTTTTTTATAGCAAAAGATGCATCGCTAGGAATGTTAGGACTGTCTTTGATTATAGCCAATGATTTCTCTTTAATAGTCTCTACAATTACCAAAAACTCTTCATTGTCTTTTGCAGGTCTAGCCTCCTCTACAGCTCTTACCGTTGCAGTAAGATAAGGCTCTGTGGTAATCACCTCTGCCACTTGAAAACGTTTTTTACCCTGTATGATAACCGTAGTATTCCCATCAGGCATTTTTAGCACCTTTAAAATCTTAGCTACCGTACCAATGGTATTAATATCTTCAATGCCTGGATCTTCCTCCCCTTCCTCTTTTTGAGAAACAACACCAATGATTTTACCTTCTTTATTAGTTTGATTTATTAGCTTAATAGACTTATCTCGCCCTGCCGTTATTGGCACTACAACTCCTGGAAATAAAACCGTATTGCGCAATGGTAAAATTGGTAGTATTTCTGGTAAGTCTTCATTGTTCATTTCCTCTTCATCCTCTGAGGACATCAAGGGAATAAATTCTGCATCGTCTTGAAATTCCTGAAATGACAAACTGTCTAATAAGGATACTTTTGATTTTGACATAGTATGGTGTAAGACATTGTGTCACAAAAAAACAATGAAACAAAGTCGTTAATTAAATATATTATATACCACTAATGTATTGAAAACACTGACGCTCATATAAATTAGTAGTTATTCCAACATGTATATTTCAATATGTATGCCACATACTACAGTTACAATAGCAGTTTTTAATCACTTAAGTCTTGTGTGTATAAAAAAAATTAAAAAGCCTTTTCAAAATATCGAAAAGGCTTTTTGTGATGTGTAAGAAATACTTTTTGTCTGTTACAGTAAATTTACATTAAATACTCCTTCTGTTATTTGAATTACGGTAGGATCAACACCATCAGGATTTACTGCCGTAAAAATAAATCGTGCACTTATATCTCCTGTTTCACTATCATAGGTATCTATTGTGAGTGTTCCCGGGTTTGATACAAATTCAATATCACTGCCCTCTCTTTTGTAGAGTCCAATAGTTTCATCTCCATTTACAAGCTCAGTACTCATTGGATATTCTCCGGGGGTAATAGTATCTGAAGGAAAGCCAATTTTCATTGTTTTACCGTCTTCTAGGGTAGCGGTTACAAAGGTGACAATCATGCCGTTTACCTCTTGGTTTGAAAGTTCAAGGGTGTCGTTTACTCCAGAGGGCTCAAAATTGGCCCCATCAATTAATGCCTGAAATGGAATTAGTGCAGGAGATTCAGTTCCTTCAAAATATACTTTAAAGCTTCCTTGTGTTACTTGGTATACTGAAGAATCTTCTCCAAGTGGGTCTCTAGCAGTAAATGAAAAATTAGCCTCTATAATACCATTTTGTGTATCAAACTGGGTAAATGTAATGCTTCCCGGATTAGAACTTAAATTTTCTCCACCAATATTTGGGTTATAAATACCTATGAGCTTTGTACCATCAGAGATACCATCTTCCATATCAAAGGTTCCAACACCCATATCAAATGGAATATCTATTCGCATCATAGATCCTATTGCAGTTTGCGCCTCAACTTTAAACACCATATCGTCACCTACTGTATTTAGTGTGGTTTCTAATAATATATCTACATGTTCTTGACCATCTACAAGTGCGAAAAATTCATCTACATCAACTGGGTCTTCTGCACCACCACCACCGGGATCACCGCCGCCTGGATTTTCATCAAAGGTCATTTGAATGTCATTAAAGACTCCTTGAGTTATGGATGCATTTTGTATGATAACATCTCCGTTGGAATCTACAATTGGATCTCCATTAGCATCTAAAGCGGCTCTAGTGCCAACAAAACTAAAAGAACCAGAAACAATTAATTCAGTTTCATTGTAGGCGTTAATATTCATGTTACCACTACCGCCAGTATCTGCCAAAGTAATAAATGGGTTTGTTGGTGATTGTACATCAAAATAACTTGCTCCATTAGTAGAAGTACCATCAAGTGTTAAATCATAACTTCCAGTTGCAAGCGGAGAGGCCGTTAAAAAAATGGCCGTATTGTTGGCAGAAACACCTGTGATTGTAAAATCACCATCTACATTTACAGAAGCTGTAGTAAATGCAGCTGTAAAAGCCACGCCATTAACAATTGCTGTGAATGAACCTGGAACAATCTCTCCAGAGGTATCTTGTTGAGGGAATTGACCTTCTAAGGGTTCATTGGTACAAGAAGTAAATTGAAGTGCTAAAAAAGCAATTAACATCCAATTAAAAAGTTGTAATTTTTTCATAAGTACGTATGTTTTCCTTTGTAATAACAGCAAACTTAACTAAAAATTGTCTAGTATTACTATTTTCTTGGTACGCGTAAAAGTAAAATAACGCCAACAATAAAAAACAAGACTAAAAATAAAATAGCATTCCGCATACTACCCGTAATTTGATCCACAAAACCATAGACCAACATTCCTACTACAATTCCTATTTTTTCTGCCACATCAAAGAAACTAAAATAGGATGTAGTGTCCTTAGTATCAGGTAAAAACTTTGAATATGTTGAGCGTGAAAGTGCTTGTATGCCTCCCATTACCAGGCCTACAAAACCTGCTGTAATATAAAATTCTAAGGGCTGTGTGACAAAATATGCAACTATACATAAAACAAGCCAAATGCAATTAATAAAAATTAATGTAGCAATATTTCCAAACCTACTTGAGGCGCTAGAGGTCAAAAAAGATCCTAAAACTGCCACCAATTGGATAATCAAAATACTAGAAATAAGCCCTAATGTTTTCTTGTCTGAACCTCCCCAATTAATTTCTTGTTCTCCAAAATAAGTAGCCACTAACATTACCGTTTGTACTGCCATACTATACACAAAAAAAGCAATTAAAAACCTTTTTAACTGAGTGTTATCTGACAGAGATTTTTGTACCTGTTTTAGTTCTCTAAAGCCATTTAAAATAACATTTTTGTTTACTTTTTTTGATGATTTTGTTCCACTTGGTAGGTAGTAAAAAGAATATTGGCTAAATCCAATCCACCACATACCTACTGTTATAAATGAAATTTTCATTGCCTGTATACTTGCATCATCTCCAGATATACCAAATAGTTCTGGCTTTAATATCATAACAAGATTAAATAGAAGTAAAAAAACACTACCTATATATCCTAAAGAAAATCCTTTAGCGCTCAAACTATCTTGCTGCTCTTTGAAAGCAACATCTGGCAGGTATGAATTGTAGAAAACCAAACTACCCCAAAAACCGACTAAGGCTAAAAAATAAGTAAAAAGACTTAAGTATATATTTTCAAGAGAAAAAAAATACAAATCCATACAAGATAAGGCCCCTAAATAGCAGAAAAATTTCATGAATTTTTTCTTGTTACCAACATAGTCTGCAATACCAGATAAAAGTGGAGATAAAAACGCTACTACCAAAAATGCAGCTGCTGTTGTATAAGTAATTAATGGAGTGCTGCGTATTTGAGAATCAAACACAGAAACTGTTTCTATGCCATATTTACTAAATAATGCGCCATAAAAAATAGGAAAAACGGCAGAGGCTATCACTAAACTATACACAGAGTTTGCCCAATCATAAAATGCCCAAGCATTACGTAATTTTAAAGATCCCTTCTCCAATTTAACCATCATGTATATTTTCTGCTAAATTAAAAATATCATCTTACAATGCAGTTTTTTTTTGAAGAATGTATTTTTATTGTAAACACTTTTTATATTTCCCACTAATAGAAAAAATACTTTGGCACGTAGTTTGGTATTAATTAAAAAAAGTTTTTATTTTTTTACAAAACACATTTATATCATGAAAAAAATATTCATACCACTCTCTCTCTCTAGTTTATTATTTCTAAGTTCTTGTTACACAAACAATGAGACTATAGAACAAACTATTTTAAATCAAGTTTTTGAAACAACAGTCAGTTTTACAAACTCAAATGATTACAGTCAACTCGTAAATATACCGCAAGACATAGTGGTGTATGAAAGTGATGTTATTTTAGTTTATTGGCTAGAAGATGTAATCTCTGATGGCTCTGGAGGCACCTTTGATGTATGGACTCCTTTACCCCAAACAATATATACCACACAAGGTAGTTTCCAATACAGTTTTAATCATACCTTTATAGATGTATTTTTGTTTTTGCAAGGAGATATAAATCTTGACAGTCTTAGCAGTAGTCTAACTAATAATCAAACCTTTAGAATTGCAGTAGTTGGAGCAGAATTCGCAAAAACAAACCCTAGTATGGAGCAGGTGTTGGGTTTATAAAATTTAACTAAAAAAAAGATGAAAAAAATACTTCTGCTTCTACTTACCATAATGGTAGTAAGTTGTAATGCCAATGCGCAAAAAACACCAAAAAAACAGGAAGTTTTTCCGGTGGTAAAAACTCAAGCCCAATGGAAGTTAGAACTCACCCAAATGCAGTATTATGTGCTGCGAGAGGCGGGAACAGAGAGAGCATTTAGCAGTGATTTAAACAAAAACTACACCAAAGGAACCTACCATTGTGCAGCTTGTAAAACACCTTTATTTAAAAGTGATCATAAGTTTGACAGCGGTACGGGTTGGCCAAGTTTTGATCGTGAAATAAAAGGCAATGTTAGTTTTGATGTAGACTACAACCTTGGGTTCGCCAGAAGCGAAGAGCATTGCGCTACTTGCGGAGGTCATCTAGGCCATGTGTTTAATGACGGACCCAGAGAAACAACAGGAAAAAGACACTGTATCAATGGTGAGGCATTACTCTTTAAAGCAGAAAAATAATGAGCAATTATCCAATACAAAAAACAGAAGCCCAGTGGAGAGAACAACTTGGAGAAGCCAGCTATAAAATCCTTCGAGAAAAAGGTACAGAACGTCCTTTTACTGGAAGTTACAATCTTACCTTTGAGGATGGTACCTATTGCTGCATGGGCTGTAAAAACAAACTATTTGAAAGTACTAGCAAATTTAATAGCGGCTGTGGTTGGCCAAGTTTTGACCAAAGTATTGCCGGTAGTGTCACCTACATAAAGGATACCACTCTAGGTATGGAACGTACAGAAATAGTTTGCTCAAATTGTGGAGGTCACCTCGGACACGTTTTTAATGACGGGCCTACCAATACAGGCCAGCGCTATTGTGTAAATTCTCTCTCTGTAGATTTTGAAAAATAAAGGCTACATTACTTAAAGTCTCTAGATCTTTTAAAACCATAACCATGTTAAATATTTGAACTGTTCTTTTTTCAATATTTTGTTATGTTTCCATTCCACATTTTGTAAATTTGCCCTTATAAATTAACAAGCAAATAAACTACCATGAGTAAATATGATGTAATTGTATTAGGAAGTGGCCCTGGAGGGTATGTAACCGCTATTAGAGCTTCACAATTAGGATTAAAAACAGCTGTCATTGAAAAGGAAAGTCTTGGAGGTGTTTGTCTTAACTGGGGTTGTATCCCAACTAAAGCATTGCTAAAAAGTGCACAAGTTTTTGATTACCTAAAACATGCAGAAGATTACGGTCTTTCAGTAAAACAGTACAATAAAGACTTTACTAAGGTTGTAGCGCGTAGTAGAAGTGTTGCAGATGGCATGAGTAAAGGGGTGCAGTTTTTGATGAAAAAAAACAAAATTGATGTACTAAAAGGTTTCGGAAAACTTAAGCCAGGAAAGAAAGTAGATGTTGAGGGTACAGAGTATAGCGCAGATCATATAATTGTAGCTACAGGTTCACGCTCACGTGTGTTGCCAAATTTACCTCAAGACGGAAAAAAAGTAATTGGATACAGAGAGGCCATGACCCTAGAGAAGCAACCAAAATCAATGATTATTGTTGGTAGTGGCGCAATTGGCGTTGAGTTCGCTCATTTTTATAACACCATGGGGACAGATGTTACCCTTATAGAGTTTCAGCCAAATATAGTACCTGTAGAAGATATAGATGTTTCAAAACAATTTGAACGTTCATTCAAAAAAGCAGGTATAAAAGTAATGACAAATTCTTCTGTTGAAAAAGTGAATACTACTGGCAAAACAGTAAAAGCTACTGTAAAGACCAAAAAAGGAGAAGAAATTATTGAAGCAGATGTTGTATTGTCTGCAGTTGGTATTGTTTCAAACATCGAAGGAATAGGTCTTGAAGATGTTGGTATTGTTTCAGATAAGGGTAAAATCATGGTTAATGATTATTACCAAACCAACATACCTGGATATTACGCAATTGGTGATGTTACTCCTGGACAGGCATTAGCGCATGTAGCTTCTGCAGAAGGAATAACATGTGTCGAAAAAATTGCAGGTATGCACGTAGAAGCTATAGATTACGGAAACATTCCAGGATGTACCTATGCTACTCCAGAGATTGCAAGTGTTGGTATGACAGAAAAACAAGCCAAGGAAGCAGGCTATGAATTAAAGGTTGGTCAATTTCCTTTTTCTGCCTCTGGAAAAGCAAGTGCAGCTGGAACAAAAGATGGTTTTGTAAAAGTAATTTTTGATGCTAAGTATGGTGAATGGCTAGGATGCCATATGATTGGTGCTGGAGTTACAGATATGATAGCCGAAGCTGTCCTTGGTAGAAAACTAGAAACTACAGGACATGAAGTGTTAAAAACCATACACCCACACCCTACTATGAGTGAAGCTGTTATGGAGGCTGTTGCAGATGCCTATGGTGAAGTGATACATTTGTAACACTATATAATATATTTTACAGCCCCGCTTTTTGCGGGGTTTTTTTATGATTAACTTGTTCTGATACTCTTAAATTAGCATATTAAGAAGAAATATTAATAAAAAAACCTGCTAAGTGTAGCAGGTTTTTTTTAATAGTATTAAATGAGGCATATGCTACTTAAAATGCATGAAAGCTTGTTTTCCAAGTAAAGCTTCCTCGGTTTCAACATTATTTTCATCTGGCACACAACAATCTACAGGACATACAGCAGCACACTGCGGTTCATCATGAAAGCCTTTACACTCTGTACACTTGTCTGCAACTATATAGTATATTTCATCACTAACAGGCTCCTGAGTTTCATTAGCATCTACTGCTTTACCATTTGTGAGTACAAGAGAGCCCTCTAGGTCTGTTCCGTCTGCATAACGCCAATCATCTGCACCCTCATAAATAGCTGTATTTGGGCATTCTGGTTCGCAGGCGCCACAATTAATACACTCATCTGTTATTATAATTGCCATGTAATTAATATTTGTTTATTGCAAATTTAAGCTCTAGTTATGGCAACTACAAATACATCTTAATAAATTGTGAAAACATTTTGTTTCTAGGCTCTTTTTCAAGGAATAGTTACCTGAGTTTTTTTTACCTTTGAAAATCACAAAATTCACTATGAATCTACATCAAAGAATAGATGCTTTTGTAAAATTAGGAAGCTTTTTAACCCAATTTGTTTCTCCCTTACAAGACCACAAAAATACCTCAAAAACATCTGTCTCTACTATGGATTCATCAGCGCTTGATCATGCCCTTTTATACGAGCAAATGATTCAAACGCTTCAAGATGCGCACCATCAAAATACTTGGTTTACCTATGATAACCTTGCATTTTCATGTAAAAGTTGGAGTGAAGTGCTCACCCAAGAAAACCTTATTAATTGGGTTTCTAGCTATACTATTGGTGAAGTAGATTCGCCAAAAACTATTGCTATTGTCATGGCAGGGAATATTCCATTAGTTGGGTTTCATGATTTTTTATCTGTACTGCTTTGTGGCCATAAAGTGCAAGCAAAACTTTCCTCTAATGATAAAAAGATATTGCCTTTTATAGCTAGCTATTTATGTGCTGTTGAGCCAGAGTTTAAGCCCTATATTACATTTACAGAAGACTCCTTAAAGAACTTTGATGCTGTTATAGCTACAGGAAGTAACAATACCGCTACATACTTTGACCATTATTTTAGTAAGTATCCTCATATTATACGTAAAAATAGAAACGCTGTTGCTATTATTACGGGTAAGGAAACGACACAGCAGATGGAGGCCTTAGCAGATGATGTGTATCGTTATTTTGGGTTAGGATGCCGGAATGTCTCAAAAATATATATTCCAGATCAGTATAATCTAGATCATTTTTTTAATGGCATGTATGCCTGGAAACAAGTTATAAACAATCATAAATACATCAATAACTATGATTACAATAAAGCTGTTTATTTAATGAGTGATATTAAATTATTCGACAATGAGTTTATGCTCCTTAAAGAAGATAAAGGCTTTAGCTCCCCTATCTCTGTAGTATTTTATGAACGCTACAAAGACATAAAAAATATTCGAACTCAATTAGAGGCTCAAAAGCAACACATACAATGTATTGTCTCTCTAGAAGATGTTCCATTTGGAGTAGCACAAGCTCCCGGCCTTTCAGATTATGCAGATGGTGTTGACACTATAGAATTCTTAATATCATTATAATAACTTACTAACAATTTTTATACAATTTCTGCTATTTTTTACACCTTTGAAAAACAATTACAATACCTATGAAAAAACACAACTTTAGCGCAGGACCATGCATATTACCAGCATCTGTATTAGAAAAAGCAAGCAATGCAGTTATTAATTTTGACAATCTAGATTTATCACTTTTAGAGATATCTCACCGTAGTGGTAATTTTGTATCTGTGATGGAGCATGCCAAAGAATTGGCCCTAGAACATTTAGGTTTACAAAATAAAGGCTATACTGCGTTATTCCTCCAAGGTGGAGCAAGTATGGAGTTTTTAATGGTTGCTTACAATTTTTTAGAAAAAAAAGCTGGATACACTAACACCGGAACTTGGTCAGACAAGGCAATTAAAGAAGCTAGATTGTTTGGAGATGTTGTTGAGCTTGCATCATCAAAGGCTGCTAATTTTAACTATATACCAAAAAATTACAAAATACCTACTGATCTAGATTTTTTACATTGCACAAGTAACAATACTATTTTTGGAACTCAATTGAATGAATTCCCACAAACAGATTGTCCCTTAATATGTGACATGAGTAGTGATATTTTTTCTAGACAGTTAGACTTCGAAAAATTTGATTTAATCTATGCTGGGGCTCAAAAAAACATGGGGCCAGCAGGAACAACACTCGTTGTTGTTAGAGAATCTGTTTTAGGAAATGTGTCTAGGCAAATACCCTCTATGCTAGATTACAAAGTTCATATTAGTAAAGACAGTATGTTTAATACACCTGCTGTGTTTCCAGTATACGTTTCAATGCTTACCCTTTCTTGGCTAAAAGACCAAGGAGGTATTACTGCCATAGAAAAATTAAACAATCAAAAAGCTGAAATCTTATACAAAGAAATAGATCGCAATCCATTATTCAAAGGTTTTGTTTCCAACAAAGAAGATAGATCAAAAATGAATGCAACCTTCAGCCTTGTAGATGAAAGTCTTACAAATACATTTGACGGTCTCTGGAAACAAGCAGGAATAAACGGGCTAAATGGACACAGAAGTGTTGGAGGCTATAGAGCCTCTATGTATAACGCACTATCCATAGAAAGTGTTCAGGTTCTGGTTGATGTGATGCAAAATTTAGAAAGCAACGCTTAAAAAATATTTAAATAACAATAATATTAAAACAATGTAAGGATCTAGGTCTTTATAAAAATGAAAAATATCTCTATGAAAGTATTAGCAAACGACGGAATTTCTCAATCTGGTGTTGACGCATTAACAAATGCAGGTATCGAGGTTATTACCACAAAAGTGGCTCAAGAACAACTGGTAAATTATATCAATCAAAATAATATTAGTGTTTTATTGGTGCGTAGCGCAACTACCGCTAGAAAAGAATTAATTGACGCATGCCCTTCTTTAAAGATAATTGGCCGCGGCGGCGTGGGTATGGACAACATAGATGTTACCTATGCACAAGAGAAAGGCTTAAGTGTAATTAATACACCCGCTGCATCTTCCTCATCTGTGGCGGAGTTAGTATTTGCTCATTTATTTGGAGGAGTTCGGTATCTTTTTGATTCTAATAGAAACATGCCATTAGATGGAGACACAAGATTTAAAGAACTAAAGAAAAACTATGCCAAAGGGAGTGAGTTGCGAGGGAAAACAATTGGTATTATAGGTTTTGGACGTATTGGCCGTGAAGTAGCTAAAATTGCACTTGGTTGTGGTATGAAGGTTATAGCAAGCGATAATTATGTGGATACAGCAAAGGTAACTTTAGACTTTTTTGATGGTCAAAAAGTAACCATAGATATTAAAACAAAACCTATTGATGCCTTACTACAGCAAAGTGATTTTGTTAGCCTTCATGTTCCTGCGCAAAAACAATATATTATTGGTAAAGAGCAAATTGCAAAAATGAAAGATGGAGCAGCTATTATTAATGCAGCCCGTGGAGGAGTAATAGATGAGGTTGCGTTAATTCAAGCATTAGATAACGGAAAGCTTTCGTTTGCGGGTCTTGATACTTTTGAAAAGGAACCAACACCAGCAGTTAAGGTACTTATGAGTCATAAAGTATCTCTAAGCCCTCATATTGGTGCTGCAACCAACGAGGCTCAAGATAGAATTGGAACAGAATTGGCTTCTCAAATAATAACGCTATTAAAATAAATAGGTGCCCAAAACTCACTTAAAACTCACAATTAGCATCATTATTTTAAAAACTATACTAATATGTCTAAATTAGCAATCTAAATTAATTAATCAAATACAAACTAAGATGAAAAAAATACTACTTTTTTGTTTAATGACAATTACCATTTCGGTAACCTCTCAAGTAACAAACCAAGGATCACCTTTAAGTTGGAAACTACTTATTGATCAAGATCAAATAGCAACCAAAGCGCTTCCAAGTTTTGATTTAGAGCAAGTAAGAGCTGAAGATGCTTTAAACGATTACAAATTTGATAAACCATGGAGATTTGGTTACATGCACAGTGTAGATTTCGGTTTTGAAGATGGACACTGGACCACCCTAAAAAATGGAGACAGAATATGGAGATTAGCTATTGAGTCTAAGGATGCTTTATCAATGAATTTTATATTTGATGAATTTTCTATTCCTCAGGGAAGCTCTGTATATCTATACAATGATGACAGAAGTGATCTATTGGGAGCTTACACAAGCATACAAAACCAGGAAAGTGGCATACTAGGTACCTGGATTGTTAAAGGTGAAAAAGTATGGATAGAATATTTTGAGCCAGCAAATGTATCTGGACAAGGTCAATTGCATATCGCAAAGGCAACACATGGTTATAGAAATGCAGATACATTTCAAGCTGCAAAAGGATTGAATGATTCTGGTAATTGTAATTTGGATGTAGATTGTTCTATTGGTAGCGACTGGGAAGACAACAAAAATCACAATAAAAGGTCTGTAGGTATATTATTATCTGGAGGACAAGGGTTTTGTACAGGAGCGCTCATAAACAACACAAATAATGACGGAACTCCTTTCTTTTTAACGGCAAACCACTGTTACAGTAATCCAAATGCTTGGTCTTTTAGATTTGGTTGGATTAGTCCTAACCCTGTTTGTGCAGCCAATAATAACAGTACAAATGGTCCTACAAGCCAGACCATTAGTGGAGCTACACTAAGAGCAAGAAGTACCAATGCAGATTTCTGTTTGGTTGAAATTAACAATGATATTCCTACAGAATGGAATCGTGTTTTTGCTGGTTGGGATAGATCAGATATTACACCTCCCTTTACAGTAGGTATTCATCACCCATCTGGTGATATCATGAAAATATGTAGAGATGATGATAGCCCATCAAAAGAAGTTAATGCTGGTGCTCAAACCTGGGAAATTCTTGGTGGTAGTGGTCAAGGTTGGGAACTCGGAGTTACAGAGCCTGGATCTTCTGGTTCTCCTCTATTTGATGATCAAGGAAGAATTATTGGGCAATTATACGGAGGAGCTGCGGCTTGTTCTGGAACCAATGATAACAATGCCTTCGATTATTACGGACGCTTAGGAGTTGCTTGGGATACAGGATCATCTACATCAACAAGACTCGAAGATTGGCTTGATCCACAAGGAACAAATCCTGTTGTGTTAAATAGTTTTCCTGCCCTAGAGGTATTAGATCTTGATGCAGCTGTTTCTGTTGATATTCCAGAGGTAAGTTGTGGTGAGACTATTGTTTCACCAACTATTAGCCTAACAAACTTTGGTTTAAATGATATTACAACCGCTGTTATTACTTGGCAGATAGATAATGGCACTATAAGTACTATTAACTTTAATGGAGCTTTATCACAAAACCAAACAGAATCATTTGTGTTAGACCCTATTGATTTAACAGAAGGTGACTACACATTTAATGTAGTTCTTGTCTCTGTTAATGGTACCGATGATCAAAACGAATCAAACAATGAAATCGCTACTGACTTTTCTATAGGAGGAAGTAGTGATCAATACGCTACATTACAAGTGGTATTAGAATTACTTACCGATGATTACGCAGAAGAGACTTCTTGGGAGTTTAGAGAAGTTGGAGGTGCTGTTTTATACTCTGATAGTTATAATGAAGGATCAGATGATAACACAACATTTATAGAAACTTTCAATGTTGAACTGGACAATTGCTATGAGTTTGAACTATTTGATTCTTACGGAGATGGTATTTGCTGTCAATACGGTGAGGGTGAATATAGTTTATCTACCAGTGATGGAGAAGTTATTTTTGAAGGAGCAGAATTTACAGATAGTGAATTAACTCAAATGAGTATTGGTGGAGAATTATCAATTAATGATGCATCACTAGCAAACATTACTCTGTATCCAAACCCTGCAAATAATGAAATAACTCTTAGCATTGGAAACACAAATGATAGTTCTTCTTATAGCGTATATAATACTTTTGGACAGTTACTTGAGCAAGGTGTTGTATCACAAAATAAACAAGTGCTTAGTGTTTCAGAATATACAACTGGAATTTATTTTGTAGTGGTTAAAAATACTACTACAAACATAGAGTCTACTCTAAGATTTATTAAGAAGTAATAAAGGAAAGATTCATTTGAAAAAACTTAAAGAACGTTGGAATATAGATTCTAACTGGAGATTAACAGTAGTATTTGTAGTCTTTGCAATAACTGGCAGCTCTGCTGCCAAGTTTGCAGGACCCATAACAGATGTCTTAGGAATTACCGAATCAATAGGTTGGTATTTTTATTGGCCCATCAGAATACTCATTATATTTCCAGTATACCAAGTACTTTTGGTGTTCTTTGGTTGGCTCTTTGGTGAGTTTGATTTTTTCTGGAGCTTTGAAAAAAAGATGCTTCGCAGTATGAAACTTGGTTTTATAGTAAAGGATTGACCTTTAACTTAATTGGCATAAAAAAAGCCCTTACATATTCTGTAAGGGCTTTTTTATGCTTTATTAGGTTCACTTCCATAAGTTAAATTATCACTGTATAAAACCTTTACTAGGATGAGTCTGAGCTTATGAGTTTTAAAAATTCATTTCTAGTTTCAATTTTCTCAAATTGTCCTCTAAAGCCTGAAGTGGTTGTTACACTATTTTGTTTTTGAACACCACGCATCATCATACACATATGGCTTGCCTCTATTACAACGGCAACTCCTTTGGGCTTTAATGTATCGTTTATGCACTCTAAAATATCATGAGTAAGTCTTTCCTGTACTTGGAGTCTTCTAGCAAACACGTCTACCACTCTTGGAATTTTACTCAAACCAACTATGTGTCCATCTGGTATGTAGGCGATGTGTGCTTTTCCATAAAAAGGCAGCATATGATGCTCGCACAAAGAATACAACTCAATACTTTTTATGATTACCATGTCGTGGTAATCTTCTTTAAACATTGCTCCTTTTAGTATTGCAGCTGGGTCTTGATCATAGCCCTGGGTTAAAAACTGCATTGCTTTTGATGCTCTTTCTGGGGTTTTAACAATACCCTCACGAGTAACATCTTCTCCTATATCAGATATAATATCTGTGTAACTTTTTTTTATGTTTTGTGTAGCTTGATGGTTGTGTTCTTCGAAGAATTTATAGTTACTCATTTATTTGATTTAAGTTTATCTGCAAAAAATTGCTGTATTTTTTCAATTTTAGGTGTAATGGTAAAATTACAATATGCCTGCTCTTTGTTTTGATTATAATAGTTATGGTGAGATGTTTCTGCTATATAAAAAATATCTAAAGGCTTAAGCTGGGTTACAATAGTATCCTTAAAAACAGCAGCCTTGGTAAGAGTTTCAATAAAATCATTGGCCTCATTTTTTTGGGTTTCATCTACATAAAAAATTGCACTTCTATACTGTGTGCCTACATCATTGCCTTGACGGTTTAATGTAGTAGGATCATGGGTCGCAAAAAACACCTCTAGAAGCGTTTGGTAGGAAATAACCTTGGGGTCAAAATCTATGCGTATAGCCTCTGCGTGACCAGTTGTACCATTACAAACTTCTCTATACGCTGGGTTTTTTATGTGTCCTCCAGTATATCCTGAAACTACATTAATGACACCTTCTAAGCGCTGAAAAACTGCTTCAGTGCACCAAAAACATCCGTTAGCAAAAATAACTTGTTTAATTATTGTATTCATACTTTAAACAAAATTACATTAATTTAACACTGTAAGAGTAATTGAAAATCTTTTTAACTTTTTATTAGTAAAAGGACCTTTAGCATAGCGGTAGATTTGCAAATATAGGTTGCATTAATTAGCTATGCAAAGAGGTGTTTTTTATGAGAAATATTGTTTTGTTTTTTATTGTACTATTACACACATCACTTCTGTTTTCGCAACAAGAAAAAACACTCACTGCAACTAGAATTTCTAATGCGCCAAACATAGACGGTGTCTTAGATGATACTGTTTGGAAAAAACTCCCCTACTATGGAGACTTTAACATGCTAGAACCTGGAACGCAGGGTGATATACCATTAGGCTATCAAACCAAAGTTCAACTAGCCTATGACAATACTGCTGTCTATATCGCAGCATACATGGAAGATCCAAACCCAGATAGTATTGCGAGTCAATTCTCACAGCGTGATGATGTAGACGCTCAAGCAGATTTTATTGCAGTTGCATTAAACACCTACAATGATGGTATCAACGAGACACGTTTTGGGGTTACTAGTGCTGGTACTATTTTTGACTCTAAAATTTCTATCAACGATGAAGACATAGGATATAATGTTGTGTTTGAGTGTATAACATCTAAGAATCGCAAAGGATGGTATGCAGAGTTTAAAATTCCATACAATGCGCTTCGCTTCCCTGAGCTTGAAATCCAGAATTGGAGTATAAATTTTTACAGACGCATTATCAATAGTAATGAAACCCATAGTTTTGCTGCTATTGATAATACAAAAGGCAAAGCAACACAATACAATGCTCCACTGCTAGGTATTGAAAAAATAAACCCTCCGGTTCGCCTTACCCTTTTTCCATTCACCCAGGGAGCTGTATCTGCCCTTGAAGGCAAAACCACTGCGAGTTTTAGTGCAGGTATGGATTTAAAATACGGCCTTAGTGACAGTTTTACCCTTGATGCCACATTAATACCAGATTTTGGCCAAGCAGCCTTTGATGAAGTTACCCTTAATCTTGGACCTTTTGAACAAACTTTCGAAGAACAACGGCAATTTTTTACTGAAGGGACAGAGCTTTTTAATAAAGGAAGACTATTTTTCTCAAGAAGAGTGGGCGGTGCTCCAAGCAAGGAAATTACAGATATACAAGAAAATGAGGTGGTAAACCAGTTTCCTGAAAGTGTTAATCTGTTAAATGCGGTTAAAGTTTCTGGAAGAACAAAAGACAACTTAGGTGTTGGTTTTTTTAATGCCATAACCGAAAAAACATATGCAAAGGTTCTAAACGAGCAAACAGGCGTTATTAGAGAGGTACTTGTAGAACCCCTAACCAACTATAATATTCTGGTTTTAGATCAGCAGTTTAATGACAATTCTTCTATTTCATTAATAAACACTAATGTAACACGTGATGGCCAATTTAGGGATGCAAATACCACGGCTATAATATATGATGTTTCAGACAAACAAAACACTTATAACCTATCTGGTAGAAATGTTGCCAGTAATGTGACTAAAGATAACGGGATTAGTACAGGATTTTTATCTGAAATAGAGCTATCTAGAATAAAAGGGAAATTTAGATACCGCATAGAGCACAAACTCTCCAACACCACCTATGATATCAATGATCTGGGGCTAAACAGGAGAAATAATTACAACAACCTTGAGGCAGAAATCTCCTATGAGAATTTTGAACCCACAAAAACATTTAACAAGTATAAGTTCGAATTATCTACTAGACACAGACGCCTTTACGATCCTAGTGTGGTAACAGGAAATTCATTTAGACTGGAAAGTTTTTTTCTATTAACATCTAGATTTGCCTTTGGCGGGTTTATGGACTACAGATCAAGTAGTGATGATTACTTTGAACCTCGGGTAGAAGGAAAATATGTTACTTTTTCAAAAAGTTTGGGTACCAAGATTTTTATCTCTACAGACTATAGAAAGGTATTTGCGGTAGATTTAAGTGTCGGTCAACGAAAAGATTTTGACCAACCACAACAACAGTTGTTTATTGAGTTTTCTCCGAGATATCGCTTCTCAGATAAGTTTTTAGTACAAATTGACACAGAGTTAACTAAAAGAGATGACCAGTTTGGCTATATAGATAATACAGAAACAGATGTATTTTTTGGACAACGAGATCTTGTATCTATTGAAAATACGCTAACAGCAAGCTATAATTTTGATCCCTACAAAGCTATTGATCTGCGCTTTAGAAATTATTGGACTAGTGTAGATTATAGTGATGGTATTTTCTTTAAACTCAATGATGACGGTACTAAAGATGTTGTAGATTACCAAATAACACAAGAAAACGACCCCAATAGAAATTTTAATATTTGGAATCTAGATCTGAGTTTTAGATGGCGCTTTGCCCCTGGTAGTGAGGCTAGTTTATTATACAGAAATCAAATTTTTAATAGTGACAATCAAGCAACATTAGGTTACACAGAAAGTTTGCAAAATTTATTTAAACAAGCTTTACAAAACACAATATCTCTTAGAGTTACGTATTTTTTAGATTACAATAATGTTTCTTATATTTTTAATAAAAAATAAGTTGCTTCACCTTATCTCATATAAATAGTTAAGAAGATTTTATCTTGTGCAATAATGTGAGTATTTTGCTTGTTTAAATCTATATAAGGAAAATACTATGAAAAAGTTTTATATATCTATACTAGCGAGTTTACTCCTTTTTACTGGATGCTTTGAAGACTTTGATGATACTATAAACCCTGCCTCTACCCTAGAGATTCAAAACTTTATATATCGTGGTTTAAATTATTTCTATTTATATAAAGAAGACACTCCAGAACTTGCCAATGACGCCTTTTTAACAAATGATGATAGAAACAGTTTCTTAGAAAGCTATGAGTCACCACAAGATTTATTTGATTATTTAAAAGCTGACCAAGATCGTTTTAGTTTTCTTACAGATGATTATGTTTCCCTGGAAAATGCGCTAAGCGGCGTAACTCTTAACAATGGTATGGAGTTTGGGTTGGTTTTTTACCCAGATGGTAGCGGTGATGTATTTGGCTATGTACGTTATGTGCTTCCGAATTCTAGCGCTGCTAGCACCGCTTTGCAACGAGGAGATATCTTCAATACCATAGATGGCCAACAAATAAATGAGACTAATTATAATGATTTACTTGCTCCAGACACTTACAGCATTGGGCTAGCAACCTTTGACGGATTTACCATTACCCCTACTGGTACAACTATTGAACTTACAAAATCACAAATCACAGAAAATCCAATACATATCGCCCAAACACTTACCATTGAAGGACAAAAAGTAGGATATCTAATGTATAATGCTTTTACAAGAGATTTTGATCCTGAGTTAAATGCGGTTTTTGGTACCTTTAAAAACCAAGGCATTGACCACCTTATTATTGATTTAAGGTACAATGGTGGTGGTTCTGTAGAGACTGCTGTAGATCTTTCTTCTATGATTACAGGACAGTTTAATAACCAAATATTTTACACAGAGCAGTGGAACCAAGACCGGCAAGCCCAATATGCAAGCCCTGGACTATTTAATACACAAATTTCAAATGGTGATGTAATTAATAGTTTAAATCTAGATCGGGTATATATCATTACAAGTGCTCGCTCTGCCTCCGCCAGTGAACTTGTAATAAATGGCCTAGCACCTTATATTACAATTACTCAGGTGGGAGATACCACTACGGGTAAATTTCAAGCTTCATTTTTATTGTATGATGCTCCAACCCCAAACTTTAGTAGGTCACAGGCAAATGTAAATCATACCTACGCTATGTTACCACTTGTTTTTAAAACAGTAAATGCTGCAGGCAGTACAGATTATGTAGATGGACTTGTCCCAGATATCGAACAAAAAGAAAACTACGCAAATTTAGGGCAATTAGGAACCATAACAGAACCTTTACTTGCAGAAACACTTAACCAGATATTTCCCGGGCTTGCTCCATCAACAGTGTTTGATAGTTTTACAGAAATTGGAGACAGCAACAGCAATAATATCTTGGAAGGCATCATGTTTATTGAAAACAAACAATACTAAAAAAGAACCAAAAACTACCCAAATAAAATATTAACAAAACCTATGATAACAGCAAAAAATATCCACAAATACTATGAAAAGCTACACGTTTTAAAGGGTGTAGATCTTCATATAAAAAAAGGAGAAATTGTTTCTATTGTAGGTGCCTCGGGTGCTGGAAAAACAACCTTACTTCAAATTTTAGGGACTCTTGATGGTTTTGACAATGGAGGGCTAACGATTAACAATACGCAAATAGCTACTTTAAACAAGAAACAACTTGCAAGCTTTAGAAATACTTCATTGGGTTTTATTTTCCAATTCCACCAATTACTTCCAGAGTTTACTGCCCTTGAAAATGTTTGTATTCCTGGGTTTATTAAAAAATCAAATAAGACAGAGGTAGAAAAAAGAGCCAAAGAGCTTCTTGCCTTTCTTGGCTTAAGTTCTCGTGAAAATCATAAACCCAATGAATTATCTGGAGGAGAACAACAACGTGTTGCTGTTGCCAGAGCTTTAATAAACAACCCAGCAATTATTCTGGCAGATGAACCTAGTGGAAATCTAGACACAGAAAGTGCAGAGAACCTTCATAATTTATTTTTCAAACTAAGAGACAAATTTGGACAAACCTTTGTTATAGTTACTCATAACAAAGACTTAGCATTTATGGCAGACAGAAAACTAACCATGCAAGATGGTACTATAATTAGTGACTAGCGCACTCTTTAGTGTTATACACCACATTAGAAATCATCAATTATATATCTAAAAATGAAGCTTGATAAAACCGAATTAAAAGAATTTTTAGATCAAAAAGTACAACAATACAATACCTTAGATTTTATAGGGACAGACCCCATACAAATACCACATCATTTTAAAGAGAAAGAGGATATAGAAATTTCTGGATTTTTAATAGCCACCATTGCTTGGGGAAACAGAAAAAGTATTATCACAAATGGAGAGCGACTATTAAATATAATGGGCAACTCCCCTTTTGATTTTGTTTTAAACTACACAGATAAACATAAAAAATACACAAAAGGATTTGTGCACAGAACATTTAATGAAGATGATTTGCATACCTTTTTCTTGGCCCTTTCCAATATTTACAAACACCATCAAGGCCTAGAGGCTGTGTTTTCAGAAAATAGTACACCTCATAGTATGCAACCTGCTATACATGCGTTTAAAAAGGTGTTTTTTGAGATTTCACACCAATCTAGAACACAAAAACATGTGAGTGATCCATTAAAAAACAGTGCTGCAAAACGTATTAATATGTTTTTAAGGTGGATGGTTCGTCAAGACAATACAGGTGTAGATTTTGGTATTTGGAATACAATCTCTCCAGCTATTTTATCCTGCCCTTTAGATGTGCACAGTGCAGCAATTGCTAGAAAAATAAGTATTTTAACCCGCAAACAAAATGATGGCAAAGCTCTACATGAGTTAGACAAGGCGCTGCGCGAAATGGACCCTATAGATCCCGTTAAGTATGATTTTGCACTTTTTGGTTTGGGTGCTTTTGAGAAATTTTAAAAGTATAATCTGCTTTAATGTAATTAATTGGTCTTAATTAACTTCGGTTTTTTATCTTTGCTTAAATAGTATATACATAAATGCAGTTTAAATACCCGGAACTTCTCTACGCACTTTTTTTACTACTAATTCCTATTTTAATCCATTTATTTCAACTCAGACGCTTTCAAAAAGTGTCTTTTACCAATGTTTCGTTTTTAAAGAAAGTGAGCATGCAAACACGCAATAGCTCTCAAATAAAGAAATGGCTTATTCTGATGCTTCGATTGCTATCCATTGCTGCCATTGTAATTGCATTCACAGAACCCTTTAAAGCTTCTAAAACAGCTTTAAACAGTATTAAAGAAACCACTATTTATATAGACAACTCCTTTAGTATGCAGGCCAATGGTGCTCAAGGTCCTTTATTAAATAGCGCACTACAAGATCTCATAACCCAAATACCATCAAAGAGTAAAGTAAACTGGTTTACCAATACCTCTTCAAAGAAAGATGCAAGTGTACAACAACTTAAAAAAGATTTTTTAACATTAGAATATACTCAAAAACAGCTCAGTCCCAAACAAGTGCTACTAAAGGCAGATGTATTTTTCAGTAAAGACAAAACATCAGACAAAAGATTGATTTATATCTCTGACTTTCAAAAAAAGGATGAATTCCCCCAAGTAAATGATCGTTTTAAGGTAGATGCAGTGCAGTTAATACCCAATCAACGGCAAAATATTTCCATAGACTCTGCTTATGTTGTATCCAAAAAAACTGGACTTACTCAAGTAATAGTTACATTATCTGCAAAAGAACTTTCTAAAACCACAGTTTCTGTTTCGTTGTATAATGACAATACCCTAACATCAAAGATTGCTGTAGATTTTAGCAAATACAGTACACAGGACATCACCTTTGATCTAGTTAATACACCTAATTTTAAAGGCAGTATTACCCTCACAGACAATGGCCTTAGCTATGACAACAGTCTTTATTTTAGTATAAATACCCCTGCAAAATTAAAAGTACTTAGCATAAACGCCAGTAATGCAGATTTCTTAAAACGTTTGTATGCTACACAAGAATTTGAGTATACAAGCCAAGATGCGAAAAACCTTAACTATAGTTTACTTTCTCAGCAAAATTGTATCATACTAAATGAATTAAAAAGTATTGATAGCTCACTGAGTAATGCCCTTACAGAATTTTCTCAAAATGGTGGGAGTGTATTAATTATCCCCGCACAAGAGATAGATATTACAAGTTATAATGGTTTGTTGAAAAATTTAAACTTAGGAGTTTTTGACAGCAAACTCGAAAGGCAAAAGAAAATCACTAACATTGTTTTTGAGCACCCAATCTACCGTGATGTTTTCGAAAAACGCATTACAAATTTCCAATTTCCAAGTATCAAAAGTTTTTACACAATCACTTCAGAGGCATCTACTTTGCTGGGATTTGAGGATGACAAACCTTTTATATTGGGCTTAAAAAACAACTATATTGCAACAGCAGCCTTTAATACACAAAATGGTAATTTTATAAGCTCTCCTATAATTGTACCTACACTATATAATATAGCTAGAGAGAGTATAGAGGCGCCCAAATTATATTATAACATTGCATCTTATGTGTCTTTTGGAGTTGGGGTTGCATTAAAAGAAGATGAAGTATTACACATTAAAGATAGTATTGTTAACTTTATACCCCTGCAAAAAGCCAAGGCTAATAAAGTTGTTGTTACAACCAATGAGTATCCAAAAAGTGCAGGAACATTTTCTATAAATAAAGCAGATGCGTTTATTGAAAGTGTAAGTTATAATTACGATAGAGACGAAACAAATCTAATCTATGGTGATGTAAAAAACTGGAACGCAGTAACACAACATCAAAACATTACAAGTTTGTTTGATGCTATTGAAAAAGAAAATACAATTACTGCATTTTGGAAATGGTTTGCCCTTTTAGCGCTACTATTTCTAATTGCTGAAATGTTAGTTTTAAAATTTTATAAAAATTAAAAACCAATAGCATAGTAGCTATTGGAGGTAACCTGTAAATTTGAGTATTATGAACATATTACTAAAATCGGCAACTATTGTAGATAGTGAAACTAAATACCATTTAAAAAAATGTGATCTACTTATTGAAAAAGGGATCATATCAAAAATTTCCTCCTCTATAGCTGCACAAAAAAATATGCAGGTTATAAAGCGGCCTAATCTGCACATTTCAAGAGGCTGGTTTGATAGCGGAGTATCTTTTGGAGAGCCTGGTTTTGAGGAGAGAGAAAATATTGCAAACGGCTTAAAAACAGCAGCTTTATCTGGCTTCACTACAGTTGCATTAAACACAAACACCCGCCCTGTTCCAGACAATAAAGGAGCCATTAGATTTTTAAAAACCATAGCACAAAACCATGGTGTTACCCTACTACCAAATGGCTGTCTTACTCAGAAGGCCAAAGGAGAAGACCTAGCTGAACTCTTTGACATGCAAAGTGAGGGAGCGCTTAGTTTTTACGATTATAAAAAACCTATAGCAAACCCAAATTTGCTTAAAATAGCCCTGCAGTACTCCCAAAGTTTTAATGGTCTTGTACAGTCCTACCCTTGTGAGAGCGCCATTGCACCAAAAGGAATGGTAAATGAACATCTAAATGCCACACTACTTGGGCTAAAAGGAATACCTTCTCTTGCCGAATCTCTACAAATTGCCAGAGACCTCTACATCTTGGAGTACACCGGGGGCAGGCTACATATTCCTACCATATCTACCCTAGAGAGTGTACAGCTCATAAAACAAGCAAAGAAAAAGGGATTACAAGTAAGCTGTAGTGTATCTATTAATAATCTTACTCTTACAGATAAGGTGCTTGAGAGTTTTGACACCAACTACAAACTCATGCCTCCTCTAAGAACACCCCAAGATATAAAAGCATTAAAAAAAGCACTTACAGATGGCACTATAGATATGGTCACCAGTGACCACAACCCTATAGATATTGAGCATAAAAAAATAGAGTTTGACCACGCTAAATATGGTAGTATTGGTCTTGAAAGTTGTTTTGGAGCACTACAAAAAGTAACAAATCTAGAAACTGCAATACAGGCACTAACCCAACAATCTGTATTTAATATTTCACAAAGTAGTATAGCCCAAGGCCAAAAAGCCAACATAACACTCTTTGACCCTACACTAAAGTGGGAATTTGAAAAAGAGCATATTATCTCTAGCTCAAAAAATGCTGCTTTTCTAGGGCAACCTCTTTTAGGGAGAGCCTATGGGATTATTAATAATAGTCAAGTCCTGCTTCATGAGTAAAACAATTGCCCCAAAAGGGAAAAACCTAGCTATTGTAGCCTACATTACTTTTATAGGAATGTTTATAGCCTATACCATTAATAGAGATAAAAAAGATGCTTTTGCCACCGCACATATTAAAAACATGTGCGGCCTTGTTTTTGGACTTTTAATTGCCCAAACAACTCAAGGATATATTAATCAAGAATTAGGAGATGTTTTATGGTATGTTGCGTTTTCATTATGGTTGTATTCTTTAATTTCTGCTGTATTTAACAAAAAACCTAATATCCCGCTTTTAAGTGATAAGTTTCAAGAATGGTTTACATTTCTAGACTAGATATACTGCCATTTAACATTCAAATTTTAAAATAGTAAACATGCAAACTACCCCAAATAACTCAAGAGCTCTTGCTATTATCACCTACATAACATTTATTGGTTGGATTATTGCTTTTATGCTCAACAACAAACAAAAACATTCGCTAGTTACCTACCACCAAAAACAATCTTTAGGAATTCAGTGCATCTATTTTGCTATAGCCGTTTTAATGTCCCTTACAGGTTTATTGAGCCTACAAATACTTTTCCTTGGAGTATTTATTCTTATCATCATAGGAATTTCAAATGCTATCAATCAAATAAACAAACCCCTACCAATTGTTGGGGTTTACTTTGAAAAGTGGTTTGAAAATATAGTATAAAACCTACGATGTATTGCCAAACTATTTTTTTTACCATCACCAACGCTTTTTGCTGTATACTTTTAAAACATGAAAAAACAACAATTACTTCTAGAACATAACTACCAAAGACCAGAAATAAAAACAAATAAAGCCCCTGTAATTATTTTACTACACGGGTATGGCAGTGATCATTATGATTTGTTTTCTTTCGCGCCACATTTACCAAAAACACATCATATTATAGCCCTAAGGGCTCCATTGGCCATGCAACCCCACGGGAATGCTTGGTATTCTATCTATTTTGAAGCGGGTGATTCAAAATTTAACGACATACCCCAAGCACTTGCGGCTAGAGATAAAGTGGTACAATGCATAGACAACATAATAGATGCGTATAATGCAGACCCAGAAGATGTAACATTAATAGGGTTTAGTCAAGGAACTATTTTAAGCTTTGCGGTTGCACTTAGTTATCCAAAAAAAGTTAAAAACATTGTTGGCCTTAGTGGGTATATTAGTAAAGACATGCTTACACCAGGGTATGAGAAAAACGATTTTAGCCATCTCAATGTATACACCTCACATGGGAGTGTAGACCTAGTAATTCCTGTTTCATGGGCACAAAAAACTCCTGGTTTTTTAAAAGAACTAAATATAGAATGTGCCTATAGTGAGTTTCCTGTTGGTCATGGAGTAGCTCCAGATAACTTCAATGAATTTAAAGCCTGGTTAATAAGGCAGTAGCTGCTTCTATGTATAGTTCAACAACCTTTACTTTAAAGAATATAAAAAAGAG
>Ga0209532_1000662_pt1 | contig 29456 bp, 30 predicted proteins | sample COG_02_FD_184746 | JGI IMG/M metagenome (GOLD analysis project Ga0209532, IMG submission 184746) | Pelagic Microbial community sample from North Sea - COGITO 998_met_02 (SPAdes) (version 2) | ecosystem: Environmental > Aquatic > Marine > Neritic zone/Coastal water | place: Helgoland, sampling... | reverse complement strand
ATGTAAAGGGGCTGTATGCGAAAGCACGGGTAGGTGAGATCAGTAATTTTACAGGAATTAGCGCGCCGTTTGAGGCGCCGGGGAATCCAGAATTGGACGTACCCACACACCAGATGAGTATAGAAGAAGCGGCCGCGATGGTCGTTGCATATATAATACCTAAAATAACAGGTGACGATGAGTAGCTATTCGCTAACACATTTACAAGAGCTCGAGGCAGAGGCAATCTATGTCATAAGAGAAGTCTACGCCCAATTTGACAACCCAGCCATCCTTTTCTCTGGCGGTAAGGACAGCATTGTCGTGGCTCATTTGGCACGCAAAGCCTTCTTCCCGGCGAAGATTCCATTCCCTTTCGTGCATATCGATACAGGACATAACTTCCCGGAGACGATGGCTTTTAGAAACCAGCTCATCAAAGACCTCGGGGTCCAATTGGTCGTTGGTTCCGTCCAGGAATCCATAGATGAAGGCGCCGTAGCAGAAGAGACCGGCATCAACGCCTCCAGAAACGCCCTCCAGACCACTACCCTGCTCGACACCATAGAGCGCAACAACTTTGATGCCTGTATGGGTGGTGCACGTCGTGATGAAGAGAAAGCCCGAGCCAAAGAGCGCTTCTTCTCGCACCGCGATGACTTTGGTCAGTGGGACCCAAAAAACCAGCGTCCCGAGCTTTGGAACCTGTTCAACGGTAAAAAGCGCATGGGAGAAAACTTCCGCGTGTTCCCTATCTCCAACTGGACGGAGATGGACGTCTGGCAATACATCCTCCAAGAAAAAATCGCCATTCCAGAACTCTACTTTGCCAAAGAGCGCAACGTCATCTGGAGACACGGTTCCTGGCTTCCCATGAGTGAATTCATCACCCTTCGTGAGGGCGACGAGCCACAAATGAAAATGGTGCGCTTCCGTACCCTAGGTGACATCACCATCACCGGCGGACAAGAAAGCGACGCGGATACTTTAGAAAAAATCGTTCAGGAAGTGGCCTCTTCTCGTCAAACGGAGCGCGGTAACCGCGAGGACGACAAGCGCAGTGAAAGCGCCATGGAAGACCGCAAACGTCAGGGATACTTCTAACCATCAAAGCACTAAAAACCCAGATGGAAAACACATTCGATACCAATTCTTACCTCAATATGGAACTCCTTCGCTTCACTACTGCCGGTAGTGTGGACGATGGGAAATCAACCTTAATTGGACGCCTACTGTACGATAGTAAAAGCATCTTCGAGGACCAAGTCGCCCAAATTGAAGCAACCTCTACCAAAAGAGGGCTCGACCACGTTGACCTTAGCCTCTTTACAGACGGTCTCAAGGACGAACGCGAGCAAGGCATCACCATTGATGTAGCCTACCGCTATTTTGCCACACCAAAGCGCAAGTTCATTATTGCAGATACCCCAGGGCACGTTCAGTACACCCGTAACATGGTAACCGGTGCTTCAACCGCCAACCTTGCCCTCATCCTTGTGGATGCACGTAAAGGCGTGATCGAACAAACGAAGCGCCACACCTTCATTGCTTCCCTCTTACAAATCCCACACGTCTTCGTGTGTATCAATAAGATGGATTTAGTGGATTACGACCAAGAAGCTTATGATAAAGTGGTCAAAGAATACAGCGATTTCGCTGCCAAGCTGAACGTACAAGACGTCCGCTTTATTCCTATGTCTGCCCTCCATGGCGACAATGTTGTTACCCGCAGTGAGCAGATGAGTTGGTACGAAGGCGGTACACTCCTTCACAATCTTGAGACCGTTCATATCTCTGCAGATTACAACTTGCGTGATTGCCGTTTTCCTGTACAAACCGTTATTCGCCCGCACAGTGACGAATACCACGACTTCCGCGGCTACGCAGGACGCGTTGCAGGTGGTATCTTCAAAAAAGGAGATAAAGTCGTTGCACTACCATCCGGATTAGAAAGCACCATTTCAGGTATTCATACCCTCACCGGAGAACTAGAAGAAGCCTTCCCGCCAATGTCAGTGACCATCACTTTAGAGGATGATATCGACATCAGCCGAGGAGATATGCTCGTGCGCAGTGAAAACCGCCCAGACGGGCAGCAAGATTTAGATGTGATGCTCTGCTGGCTCGATGCCACACCACCGCGTCCACGTGCGAAATATGTCCTTAAGCAGACTACCGCTGATGCACGTGCAATGATTACCGAGATCCAGTACAAAATGGATATCAATACGCTCCACAGACTAGAAGATGATAAAGACATTAAAATGAATGATATCGCTCGCGTAAAGATTCGTTCAACTAAACCAATTTTCGCTGACGAATACAATCAAAACCGTGTTACCGGGTCTTTAATCTTGGTAGATGAAACAACGAACGAAACTGTTGCTGCAGGGATGATTAGGTAATATTCCTTAACAAGAAAACCAGCTAACGCTGGTTATTTACTTTTTCAGCACTACTTATCGCAATCATACAGAATACTTGCCGTTACTCTGACGCATGATTAGTGAGTAGTACTATCATTTCGAGCTTTATCTGTTTCTTAACGAAGTTCCATTGTGAGTCACATGTGTGATGAGCTTGAACCAAAGGACCTTTCTAGACTGATCATATAGGTATTAGCTTTTACCAAAACCATCACTGCACGATGTTAGGAACGATTTACGAGTCTATAACAACTATTTGAAACCGCTGCTGCATTGCGTTTCGCAAGAGCTTCTCAAGCTACCATAAAAACAAACCACCTCTGACGACTCATCTATTTTTCAACTTTGTATCCCAAAGATTCTAGGTACAGTATTTTTTCATCAATTAATCCTTGCTGACGTGAAGACATTTCCTTTTCGATAGATCTTTTCAAACCGGCTAATTCTTCCTCGGAAAGCTTGCTAAGAAATTGCGACGCAAACAAAGACTTTAACGTCTTATTATTATTTTGATTTTCGCGGATGAATCCTATGAGTTTTTTAATTTTCTCCATGTTTTAGTTTTATTATAATCGAAGTTAATAATTATTATTAGATAATAGGACCATGTATAGCAATTACTGCAGCAACTTAATATTGCCTTCCACACGATACTTGACAAAAAGACGTGACTACAGTCCGTAGTCTTTTCAAAAATAAATCAATTTAACTACGTATAAACTAGTAATTTAACTTTTATATTTAAATAAAACAACGTATTTGATGAAATTGCCATGACAAGCGAGCGTTTGGTTGTACTATAAAAATTTTAGGGCTTAATTTTCCTCCAATTTTAAGGTGTTTATATCTAAACCTTTGAAGAATTTATTTGAGAAATCTTGTGCTTGAGTTTCATTAATCACTAGAAACACTCCCCTGGGTCTATTGAAGTCTTTAGGAGATATTATAAAATTCAATGATTTTATATCTAGTTCAATTTTTATAAAATATTTATTAGTTTATGGCTTGAACCATTATTTATAATTTAACAATTGGCACTTTATTCCAATTAATAATTTTATCAGCAGAATTCATATCTATAAAATCAAAATCAATAAGCCATTGTTCTAATTTAGTTTTACATTTTTTAATCCCTACATAAGATTTAAACCGTCTAGTAAGAGAAAGTCCCGGAACTATAGGTTGACCAATATCAAAATCTCTTGGATGAAAATAAGTCATAACATAATCTGATTGAAATGTCCAGTTTTTAATAATTTCATAAGGTAATATTCGAAAGTACCCACCCCCTGAAAAAATAAACGGTTTTCCTAAAATATTATGTGTGTTTATCGGAAACTCTTTTAATTTGATTCCATTATACTCTATAATTGATGGAAGCGCTGAACGATATGACGGTAATCCTCCATGAGCTCTTCCTGCAGGAAAAACAGAACTATCTTTAGTTACACCTAACTCATGTAAGACTTCAAAAGCCCATTTATTATTTTTAGTAATACTAAAACCTGGCGCTCTAAAGCTGGTTACCTTTTCACCTGTACATTCTTCTAATGTTTTTATAGACCTTTCAACATCATTATAAAATGTTTTTCTATCTTGCTCATAAGCTAGTTGATGCAAATGGGTATGACTACCTATCTCAAAACCACGATCACTAATCTCTCTAATAATTTCAGGATATTTTTCGGCCATCCAGCCAACAACAAAAAAAGTAGCTGACTTTTCTGTTTTTTCTAGAACATTATAGATTAAATCAATACCTAACCTGATTCTAGAATCAAATTTACTCCACTCAGATGAAGACTTTGTTTCTTTATTGTCTAGAATATGAAACCAATCTTCGATGTCAAAAGTTAGAATTTTCATTAAAAAAACTTTTTACCATTTTTCTTAAACTCTAAAACATCTTGCCTAGTAGGAAATGTGAAATAGGTTTTTTTTGAAGGATCATTTTCAATAAGTTTAACCTCCTCTTTTTGAATTAAATCGATGCTTTTAGCAATCGCTTCCATCCCAAGTTTTTTAGTGTGAATAATTAATTCCTTCTGTGTTCTGTTTCCTATTTCAACTTCTGTTTGAACTATAATTGGTCCGCTGTCAATACCTTTATCAACAAAAAAAACAGAAACTCCTGTTTTCTTTTCATTGTTTTTCATTACCCAAAAAGAGGGCATTAATCCTCTATACTTTGGCAGCAGTGCCGTATGTAGATTTATACATCCTTTTGGTGCTAAATCAATAATTTGTTTCTTAAATATTTGATTACCTAGTATCGAAACTAACAAGTCTGGCTTATATTTTTTTATCTCAGCAACAGAATCAATGTGGTTTATGTTTTTAGAAAGAATTATTTTAGGGATTTTATTTCTTTTTAATACGTAATCAACTTTTTTTGAACTTTTAATTTTTCTATTTAAATATTTGAGTGAGTAATGAAGAAAAAAATGTAGGCCAAAAACATTATACGTTTTTTTTATCTTTTCAAAAAAAGTTTCTTTTTTTCCAAATGGAGAAACATCATTAACTACACAACCTACAACAGATGATTCTTTGGGCAATATTTTTAGTAAATAGCGTAAGTTTTCTGCCAAATAAAATGGCTCATTTTGTGTAATAATTATAATATTCATTATTTTTGATTTTTGATTTTTCTCTTTTCTTCAAGAATTAATCTCGGTGCCATTTTTAAAAAAAGCAAATTTCTTTGAAAATTCTTCTTAGGTTCTTGTATCATTCGATATAGCCATTCTAAGTGTAGTTTTAAATAAATATTTGGCGCTCTCTTAAAATTTTCATCGCCAGAATAAAAATTAAAAATTGCACCAAAACCAAATAGAACCCCTTTATCTAAAAATGGAAGTAGCTTATTCATAAAATATTCTTGTTTTGGCGCTCCAAGAGATACCCATATTATATCAGGTTTTGCTAAATTAATAGTTTTAGCTATTTCTGCGTAATTAAAATCTTCAACACTTTTAAATGGTAAAGTTTCAAAAGGCATCTTTGAAATTTTCTGATCCCAACGGCTTAAATTATTTTTCAAACCGTTTAACACTTCCGGAGTATTGCCTAAAAAATATTGCTTAAAGGTGCCTCTTTTAACATATTTTACGAATAAGTCTGCACCTATATAAGTTCTATAATTGTTGCCGTGAGCAATACTAATACATCTTGCTACAAAATTTCCATCACATATATTGATTAGAGCATTATTTACTATATTTTGAAATTCAATTGAATTATTAGCTGTTGCCATAACATTTCTCTCAACTGAACAAACATATCCTTTTTTATTATCTAAAATTGCTTCATGAATTACTCGATCAACCTCATCTGAATCGAGTTCAAGTTTAACATTAAAATATTTTTCCATTTTTTTCTGTATTAATTCCAAAATAAAAAAACTCTAAATCTTCATTAGCTTTTAAACTATGATTCAAATCGTTTTTTACTTTTATAAAAACTCCTGGTTTACATTTAAATGTTTGAGATTCAATTATAAATTCTCCTCTCCCTCTAAGAAAATAATAATATTCAATCATACTTTTGTGCTTATGAATTAAAATTACCTCTTCCTTTTTTAATAAACCTAAAGCTATCTGTGGAATTAAAGAATCCTTTCCCTGATTTTCAATTATTTTTTTTAGTCCTACTTGGTGAGAAGTTAAAATAAACTCTAACTCACTAGTTTTAACTGAGCTCATCTTCTTCTAGTTGTTTTTTTATCCATTGATATTGATTGCTTAGTCCTGACAATAAACTTACCGTTGGTTCCCATCCCAAGATTTTTTTTGCTTTTGAATAATCGGCACTTCTCGCTTTGTCCCCTTCAGGTTTTGAGACATCATAAAAAATATCTATTTCTTTTTCGGAAATTTCAACAACCGCCTCAGCTATTTCTTTAATTGACGTGCAGACTGAAGGACCTAGCTGGATATGTCCCTGACTCCAGCCCTTATCTAAAGCTAAAACAATTCCTTCTACAATGTCATCTACATGAATAAATGCTCTTCCTTGTTCGCCACTTCCCCAAACATTAAATGCCTCTTTAGGATAATTAATGGCCTTACGAATTAAGGCCGGAATAACTTGACTTCTTTCTCCATAATCGCAAGGTGACCCATACACATTATGAAACATTAGAGTACAAGTTGGAATACCTGTTTCTTTCTCCAATAAATCAGTTTCATATTGCCCCATGAGCTTGCTCCATCCATAGGCCGACTCTGGTAATGCAGGATATAATTCTTCTTCACGCAGAGGTATCACCTTTAAGGAATTTTGTCTTGTCAAAGGAAAGCTACATGCTGTACCTACATAAATAAATCCTCTGATTGCCTCTTTAGATTCTCGGACTGAAGATATAACATTAGAATTTATAAGGTTATTTTGCCTAAACAAACTTCCTTGGTTTTTAAAAACATAATCGATTCCAGCTACAATATCAGCTAAATGAATAATATAATCCATTTTAGAAATTACGCTTTCTGCAATATCTGGTATCGATAAATCTAAATTAAAAAAATTTGTCTCTATAGGAATGACGGGGGTTCCAGATTCATCATTCAGATATTGCAACTTACCTCTCCATAAGTTGTCGATAACAAAAACATTATTCCCTTCTTTAACTAATCTTTTTACTAAATTAGAGCCGATCATTCCAGCACCACCTGTTACTAATATTTTTTTCATATTTTAAATATTTTTATAAATCCTTTTAATTTTATCAACTACTACTTCTAATTCAAAGTTTTTTTGTGAAAAGTGATAGCCATTGCTTCCAATTTTATTTCTTAATTCTTCATTGTACATCAGATTATCTAACTTGTTAGACAACTCAATAACATTTCCCATTTCAAAAAACAAGATGTTATTATTATCCTTCAAAACCATATCTATTCTCCCACACTTGGTAGATAAAACAGGTATCCCATAAGAAAATGCATCTAAAATTGCCATTGGAAAACCTTCAGCAAAGCTAGGTAAGCAGAAGATCATTGACTTCGAAAAAATTTTATTTTTTTCTTCACCTGAGATCCACCCTAAAAAATCAACTTGTTCATTTATTCCCAATTGCTTTGCATGTTCCTTGGCTTGTACAACTTCCCCATTACCAGCAAAAATTAACCTCCAATATGGAAATTTCTCAGCAATTAAAGCAAAACTTTCTATTAAAACAGAATATCCCTTCCTTTTATTAAGTGTTCCGGCAAAAAGTATTACTTTTTCTTTCTTGTTGTCTCTTTTATTTATTTTGGGGCAAGGGTTAAATATTATTTCAACTTGACAATTTGGTATATTTCTTTTAACTTCATTTGCCCAATATGGCGATAATACTATTACTTTATTAGATTTGGAAAATAGAAAACTGTACAAGCGTCTAAATTTACTTCCAATAGATGTTTTGCTGTCAAAACTATGCAAATGAATAATAATTGGTTTAAAAAACAACTTTCCAAAAATAAAAAAAATCAACTTTCTTAATGCTGATATTGGTTCACTTACGTGGATATGTAATATATCAGAACCAGGAAGATGATATAGAAAAGTAAATAAACCATAAAAAAAATATCTGATTTTCATAAAATTGGATTTATCATAATAAGTTTCAATCCATTTAATATTGAAATCATTCCAAATACTGGAATCTTGATAAGCATTAATTACAGCTGATATACCACCTTTAGTTTTATAACATGGTCCAACCATTAATATTTTTTTCATCTTTTTATTTTTCTCTTATCTTCCATAAATTCCATATACCCTTCCTTATAATTTTCGTTTTTGAAAATATTTTAATCTAACTCAGTAACATCCCCGATGACTTTAGCAGGAATACCGCCTACAATTTTATTTTTGGGTACACTTAAATTCACAACTGAATTGGGAGCAACAATTACATTATCCTCTATAATAACCGGACCTGATATTATAGATCCTGGACCAAGCCATACATTATTACCTATTTGTGGAACATTCTTGTAAGGCCCTTTTCCAGTTATTAATACATTCATACCAATCCTTGTATTTTCCCCAATTATAACATCATCTAAAATTAATGTAGACATTCCTTTATGAAGAAAAAATGATTTCTTGCCAATACTACAACGATAAGAAATATGACAATTGTAAAACACAAATATAATTCCTTGAATTAGTTTGGGTAAAACAGGTACTTTTTATAGGTATAAGTAACGAGCAATCCGATAGAATAAAATAGCATTTGGCATAACGATTATTTTAATAATTTGTTAATACTTTTATGTAAGCAGAAACAACCGTTTCTAAAGAAAATGATTCGGAAGATTTAATAATTGATTTTTTTTGTAGTGGATTTTCTATTAATTTAATAATTGATGTTGCTAATTCTTCAACATTTAACATTGGAACTAAAAATCCATTAACATGATTTTGTATGATATCTTTTGGTCCACTTTCACAATCGAAAGAAACAATAGGTGTTCCTAGTGAGATCGACTCAACTAAAACATTTGGAAAACCCTCGAACAAACTACTTAACACAGTTACCTTAGCTTTTTTATAATACTTAGAAATATTTGTTTGATTGCCCTCAAAACTTATTTCATTGGATAGATTCATTTCATCTGCTAATCGTTTAATTTTACTTACATATATTTCCTCTCCATTTCCAACTATTAGCAATCTGTAATTTGGGAAGAATTTTATCACTTTTTCAAATGCACTTAATAAATATTTTAATCCTTTTTGAGGTGATATTCTTCCAACATATAAAATGATATTTTCTTTAGATACTATTTCTTCACTATTATCGAGCACTATTGCCGGATTTGGTATGACAATAATATTTGACTCCTTAACCTTGAAGTTTCTGACCAAATCAATTTTCATTCCACTTGATTGTGCTATAATATTTTTTGAAAGACGTAAAACTGCTTTTATTAAAGGTTTATTAACATAATCGTATCTTTTTGAGGGATAAAATTTAAAAGACTTAGAAAGCGTATTATAGCATCTAAAAATTAATTTAAAATTTTTTCTAAACATAGTTTTTGAAGCATACGCCAAAACAAATAATTCAGGATCAAATACCATTAAACTATCCGTTTTAATTTTACTGCATGTACTTATTACACTAAATGAAGACTTATAAATTTTATCATAACCTAATTTTATTATATTTACCTTTATATGAAGTTTTGCTTCTAAGGGGGTGTTTGGATTTACAACGATAATATTAACATTAATCCCCTTTTTTGTAAGTTCATTACTTAATGTAACACAAACTTTTTCGGAACCTCCGATATTTAATGAGTTAATTAAAAATGTTACCGTTTCATTATTTTTCATAGGTAAACTTTAAGTATTCTATTTTATAATTATTTATGTAATCTTAATAAATTGTTTTGAGTTTTGCGGAATTGTAAACTTTGCTTCCATTTTAACATTAATGTTAAACAAGTGCGCATTATAATCATTAAGAATAGCCTTTCAGTATTTATTTATATATTATTTTTCTGTTTTTTTGGTAGAAAAAACGCTAGCATCCAAAAGCAAATAAGAAGCGGATGCTCGATTATTGAATAACTAAAAGAGGTCATTAGAAAAATTAGGAATGGGAAAATCCAGCCTTTAAAAGTGAATATTTCTGTGAAAATTTTAGACGATTTAAAAAGCATTAAAAAGAAAAAAATTGTTCCAACCATCCCAAATTTGGCTAGTAACTTTCCAATACCCGAAATTGACGCTATTTGTGCCCCTAATTTGTTAGTCCATCTTTCCTCTTGATGTCCTCCATAACCCAAAATTGGATTATTTAGGAAATCCTTATAGTCTATAGTAAATGATGTAATTCTTTGCGGAGCATATTGAGTATCATATAAAATAGAATTTTCAATTTGTTCATCTGTATCTTGTAGAGAAAGATCAATGATCTTATCAGTCATAAAGGAAAGTGTTGTTATATAAATCCCAATAATAATGGCTAAAGGCGTCAGTATTAGTTTGTATTTAACTTTTTGATTGTACGTATAAAATAATATCAACAATATAAATATTCCATAACCTGTGGTAGAAAATGTAGTAATTAAAGTGAAGCATAAAACCATTAGTTTTAAATTGCGTTTTAATCTAAACTTATATACTATTAAATTAACAAAAATAGCCAGATTTATAAAGACAGAAAAAGCTCCAGGTTCCCAAGCGAATCCTGAATTACGAGTAACAGAAAAACCTAAAAAAGAAGTATTAGTAAGATCTGATATTTCTTTGGAATTAATTGTATAAATTAAAATATTTGATTCTATATTTAATCTTTCTGTGTCCATGCTGGATAACATCTGCATTATACTATTGAGCTCATTTGGTAGAATTTGATTTGTAACCCAAAAACAAAGTGAAATGACACAAAAGATATAGATGAAATTATGGTATAGTATAAAAAAATAAGCTTTAAAATGAGAAATTGTAATGTATGATATATAAAAACTTATTAAATAAACTCCAATAAATCGAGGGTGCAATTCTTCAAACTTAAACGCTAACATTAAAGAATACCACAAAAACCCCATAATTAAATATAGGAATTCTTTAGATATTTTAATTTTATTGGTTAGTGACAAGTAACTTGTTAAAGCCACTGGTAAAATTACACCAAGAATTTCATCCCAGGTTTGTAATGAACGAGTGAAATTATTGGCACTACCTGCAAAAACTATTAACATTAAAATAAATAAATAGTCAATAAACGAAATTTTATTTAGACTAGATATATTCATCTATTTTTTTAAATCTTTTATAAAATCTTCGATTATAAAATTTTGTGGATTTACTTTTTTATTATGAAGAACTAAATCTTTATCCCAATAGCCAAGACAATTATCATAAGATTCACCCATTGCATAACAGTAGCTTATTTCTACAATTTTAGGATTTTTGTTATCCCAAATAAAATCAAGCGCTAAGGATTGTGTTTGCAACTCATTTGCGATGCTAAATGATTGTTTAATCATTTCCTTATCAAAAAATTTAACGTCATAACCTAAAAGTCCACTCCCTGATGCCCTAAAATCTCCATTGCGACAATAACGTCTAACTCCAAAACATCTATCACCAACAACAACCATTCTAGTGTCAAAATCATTATTTTCAATAAAATCTTGAAAATAAATATATCCATTTTCATTAGATGAAAATCGTTCAACCTCATTAGGGATAAGTAATCTTGCAAAACCACCTACTATTTTTTTAAGGGCTGGCCAGTTTCTATCACGTTTAAAATCCCCAATTCGGTCCTTTAATCGAGTGTATTTATTAATATGAGTAAAGCCCCTGTTAAATGCTTTTTTTATCAATTTTTTAGCTCTTTGCTTAGTTTCTGCCAACTCTACATTTACAGACCCCGCTCCCCCTCTAAGTTTAAACACTTTAGGAAAGGAAGTGGTTTCAATCCAATTCAAAGCATCATTCTTTGAATAAAAAACATAAGATTTTACGAAAGATGCACCAATTGCTTCCAAAAGATATTTTTGACCAACTTTATCATCAAAATGCCAAGAAGTATTGAAGTTAGGAAACATTTTAATTCCTTTCTTCTCTAATGAAAACGTTAATTGACGTGCGAAAAGAGCTGCTTTATAATCATTTTGATTCCAATGCCACATTAAACCCTCACAATCAGATAATTGAGTAATTATATCAGAATCATAACAATTAACTAATTTGTATGATACGTTATTAGTTTTACAATAAGTAATCCATCGATCACTGAAACTTCCTTTTCTGCAATGTATAGCTATTTTCATTTGTTCTTATATATTTGATCATTTAAAATTTCTGAAACAACATCTCTATGAGCTTCACATCTCATATGATTCAGTATTTGAGCTAAATAAGCATTATTTAGTAAAAGTTTATTAAAACCTAATCGATTTAATGCCCCCTTTAAATATCTCCATTTTATGCTTGAAATTGGAGAGAATATATTTACAGTTTTCTTTTTACTATGAATAAATAATTTCCAATTTTCTGCGAACTCTTTATCATTATTTATAATTTTCGAATATTTATGTACACTATTAAGAATGGTTTCTTTTTTGGACCCATTTAACAAGCTAACTTTATAGTCTTTTTGAGATTGTTCAATTGGATGTATTTTCCATTTTAACTTTTTACTCTTTTCAAAGTCTAATTCTAATAATAATCCAGTATACCACTCAAGGTTTTTATTTGGAATTGTAAATAACATATTACCTAAACTATAAAATATTGGAACACTTTTATAAATTTCATAACCACTAATGCAATGTGTATGGTGACCTATAATTGCATCGGCGCCATTTTCGGCAAAAAATCGATATTGTTTAACCATTCTGGGACTTGGCAAGTTATAATATTCATGTCCTCCATGAATAATTACTAAAACAAAATCACATTCTTTTTTTGCATTTTTTATTTGCTTTAAGTTGTCAATTAAGTCTAATGGATTAGCTCCTGCGCTTTTTACAGTTGCAGTACTCCATTCATTTTCACAGAAATTAACAATCCCAACCTTAATATCTTTAACAACTACAACTTTATATTTTTGAGCTTGAAAAATATCCTTCCCTATCCCTACATATTCAATATTGTTTTTATCAAGAATATTTATTGTACAATTCAAACCAATTTCACCGTAATCCAAAATATGATTATTTGCAGTGGTCACAAAATTAGTATTGATACTATTTAATTGAGAAATAATGGTTTCATTAGTAGACAGTGCAGGACCAGTCTTTAAAATTTCGTCATAATGATCATTAATGTCCAATACAGGACATTCCAAGTTAACAATATTTAAATCCGTTTTCTGGAATAAAGATTTTATTTCTTTTGAGAATAATTCTCTTTTCGTGTAATATGGACTTATATAAAAATCTCCTCCTATCAATATTTTCATTAATTACAGTTTTAAGTATTTTATAAGACTATCAATATACTTTTTTACTTCAAAATTATTTTGAACTACTTTTTGTCCCATAATACCAATACTTTTACATTCAATTGGATTATTAATTACAAATTCAATAGCATTATAAATTAATAAATCGTCTTTAGGATCTATTAATATTGCACTTGATTTATCTAAATAATATGGTATTTCACTTACATTAGTACAAATAACAGGATTTCCTGTTGAAAGATATTCACCTAATTTTGTGGGAAACCCTCCTGAAGTAAAGTCTTTTTGTGGCGTCATAATCAGGCATTCTGCATTCACAATCCACTGAGGAACTTTTGCAGAACTAACTTTTCCAATAAATTTTATTTGTTTAGTTGATTTTTCTGAAATTTCAGTTTGAATTTTTTTAAAATAACCATTGTTGTTATTTATTGGACCAATAATTATTAATTCATAATTGGGATACTTATCAGAAATTCGAATAAAAGCTTTTACTATATTAAATAACCCGTCACGCTCATAATTACCACCGCCACAGTATGCAAAATATTTATTTGAGCTTGTTTTTTCTAAATTAGAAAACTTAATAAAATCAACTGACATAGGTAAATGAAATTGGTTTTTCTGTCCTATATTGTTAAAGAATTTTTGTAATTCTTTTGTCATTACAAGTGTTCCATCGAATAGTCTATACCTTAAAAAATAGAATTTTTGATAATAATAATTTTTATTGAGCTGTTCAGGAATAGGGTATTCGCTTTTTTCTAGAAAATAATTAAATTTGTAAAGCTTTGATGCCAACCACATTGATATCATTAATAACAGATTATTTGAAACCAGAATAATTGATTTTGGCCTATCTTTTTTTAGATTAACAAAAAGAAGATATATTCCATTTAAAATAATAATAATCTTTTTTAATTTGCTTTGCCCTTTTATCCAAACAGTTTTATTATGTACATATTTAAATTTAATGTCATTATAACTTCCTTCAGATTCGAAGTTTGAAATATCATTATCAATTTCGGTTGGCTTGGCTATATAAACTTTGACTTTTTTATATTTTTTACATATTTCTTTAGAATATGAAATAAATCTATTTGTAGCTGCCATTCCGATAGGAAATGGTTCATAGGTTACAATTCCTAGGTCAATATCATTCTTCACTGTTAAATTATTCATGGACATTTACAAAATAAGTATCAGCATCTTTTTCATTATAAGGTTCATTTATCCAAAAATTGGTATATAAGATCTCATCTCCAATATTTTTAATATTGTGTGTGTGCCAAATAGGCATATCAACATAAGCAGGCTCTTTACCATCTAAATAAAAATCTAATACTTCATCAGTTCCAATTTTTCTTAACTGAATTAATGCTTTACCTTTTATTACTGCAAATCGTTCTATTTTACGGGTATGAAAATGATTACCCCTTGTGATTCCAGGCACTGTAGTAGAGAAAGAAACCTGGCCACCAACACCCAATCGTATAATTTCAACAAAACTACCTCTAGGATCTGTATGTTCTGTAAACTTTACAGGAAAATGATTTACAATATCCATATAACATCGAAATGTATTAAATAAGTTTAACTCAAAAGAATTACTTATCAAAGGAATTTCTCCTTTGTCTTGATATTCTGTTTTGTATTTTTTTAACAAGCTTAATATTTTTGATACTCTAGCTTTTGAAGTGTGTGAAACCATAAAAAATGGCTCATTTTTTCTTTCTTTTATCTTTTTAAGAATTACTGAAACTAATTCTCCTACATAAATTAATTTCAACTCACCATCCACTTTAATTTCTGGAACTTCCCCATGAGTAATTTGATGTGAAAATGTAGCTATAACAGAATTATAAAAAGGTTTTCCAAAAGGTCCAAACACGTTAGGGATAACTAATCCTGTAAAAGTACCTCCAGTTTTTCTGGCCCAATTTTCAAATAAAATCCTACCTTCTTTTTTTGATTTCCCGTATGGGTTGTCGTCTTCCTCTTGTGAAGAGGAAGAAAATAGTACATGAGCATTGGTCTTTGTTCTTTCCAAGGATGCAATTAACTTTTCTACTAATTTTATATTTGTAGCGTAAATTATATTTGGATCCTTATGCCTGTTCATGGCTGCTAGATGGACAATTACATCACATTGCTCAACAAATCTATCTAAGTTGTCATCATTTCCAAAAAAACTAATATCATAATCGATTTTTTCAAATTTATTGGGTGATAAACATAAAGTATTATATAAGTGGGTTCCAAGAAACCCATTTTGACCGGTGATTCCTACTTTAATCTTACTCATATTCTATTTCCATTGTGGATTTATAAAATAATTGTTTTCCCATCGATAATCATCTTCTCTAGATTTTTCGACGGTCATGCTTGAAAAAACCATTAAAGCAGAGTGTTCTTCCAGGGCCTGAAAACCACTTGCAAAACCGCCTGGTAAAATTAAAATTTTGGGTGTTTCAAAACTTAATTTGATTCTTTCTATTTTTAAATTTCTATCTGTATTTTGAAATGTGTCGATTGCAATCCATTGTAATAAAAATTCCCCTCTGGTTACCCAAAATGCTTTACTTTCGTTTTTATGTCCTTGCCATGCTCGTATAACATTTGTTTTATCATGAGTTATAAGATAACATCGTTGCTATAATGAAGTGTTAAATTCATTTGCAAATACTAAAACACCCCTGTGTTCAGTATACTTGTCAATTGTTAAAATTTTCATTAGAGCAATTTTGTAAGATCGGAATGGTCGGTTACATCTTCTTTTAAAATATCATGTCTAATAAAGGGAAGCTTCAATAAAAGCTTAGTCATTCCGTCTTGATCTAACTGATCGGTATTATGCGAATGATAATCTTCAACATTAGAGATATTTTCTGTTCCTTCAGTAAAAAATCGATTATAATTTAAATCGCGATTATCAGCAGGAATTCTATAGTATTCTCTCATATCTTCTGCTTTGGCCATATCTTCTCGATTTACAAGAGCTTCATATAATTTTTCACCATGACGCGTTCCGATTGTTATAATTTCATTAGTGGAGTTATATAACTTAAGTAAAGCTTTAGTTAGAGTTAAAATATTAGCTGCAGGTGCTTTTTGAACAAAAATATCCCCATTTTTCCCATTTTTAAAAGCAAAAAGAACTAAATCTACAGCGTCATCTAAAGTCATCATAAAACGTGTCATATTGGGGTCAGTAATTGTTAAAGGCTTCCCTTCTTTTATCTGCTTTACAAATAAAGGTATTACAGATCCCCTTGATGCCATAACATTTCCGTAACGTGTGCCACAAATGGTAGTTTTTGAAGTTCCACTTAAATCCCGAGAATTTGCAACCATAACTTTTTCCATCATTGCTTTTGAAATACCCATTGCATTAATTGGATAGACAGCTTTATCCGTACTTAAAACAACAACTTTTTCAACACAATGTCTAATTGCTGATTGTAATAAATTTTCTGTTCCAAGAATATTCGTCTTTACGGCTTGCATTGGAAAGAATTCGCAAGATGGTACCTGTTTAAGTGCAGCTGCATGAAAAATATAATCAACACCGGCCATAGCTTGATCAATACTATGTATGTCTCTTACATCACCAATAAAGAATTTTACTTTCGGATTGTTGATACGATTCCGCATATCATCTTGCTTTTTTTCATCTCGTGAAAAAATTCTTATTTCTTTAATCTCAGAATTGATAAACCGATTAAGAACAGCATTACCAAAAGAACCTGTCCCTCCAGTAATTAATAGTGTTTTATTTTTGAACATTTTTTTTAATTATTAAGTAACTTTAGTTTAAATTTTTTATAGTAGTATACTATAATAATAAAATATATGAATGCTGAAACACCTTTTGTAATAGCGGCACCCACTTCCCCGTATAACGGAATTAACACAATATTAAAAAACAATAAACTAACTCCTACAATGAAAGAACTATTTCTGAGTATTTTACCTTGCCCATGTGCACCTAAAAAACGGTTATAAAAATCTGCAAATCCATGTAACACTATACCTATACTTACTATATAGAATAAGTTAATGACTGAATTAAACTCAATTCCATAAAAATAGGTTATAAATGGTGCTATCAATATCCATGACACAAACAATGTAAACATTGTGATTCCTAGAGTTAAAAACAACATTTTTTTAGGTACACTATTTAATTTCGAAAAATCTTTATAATTTGTTGTAGCAACTGTATTGGGAATAAAAGATAAAGGTGTAGCAATTGTTAAAGCTAATGCATAGAAACCAACCCCACTATTATCAATTCCAAAATAACTTATTAGTATTCCTGTTAACTGGGCAAACCCGACCGCAAAAACACTGCCAATGTATACATGAAAACCGAATGACTTATTATAATCCCAAATTTCTTTTAAACGTGATTTTAAATTATTAAATGAAAGTTTAATTTTAAAGATGATATAAATAAAAACAATTATTTGTGATATGATGAAACAATAAAATATCAATATTAATTTTTCATCATTACAGTCTTGGAAAAAGGAGAATAGTAATAAAACTAACGCTAAAAAAATAATTTTAGGAAAGAATCTTGTTTTACCTAAAAGTCCAATTCTGTTATCCGCTTGAAATAAAACTTCAAAATACTGAACCAAAATATAAACCCATGAAAATGGCATTACAAATAATGTTATTAATCTTAGTCCCTTAGCATTAATATTTGGATCATAATTAACAAATAAAAAAAGAAACAGAAAAACAATTAGAAAAACTCCAATTGTAAAAATTATTTCTGCACCATAATATTCTTTGATTTTTTCTTTATTTTCAGTTAACACAATAGCTCTATTACCTGCTTGGAATATACCAAAAGTGCTAATTATAACGACTAAATTAATTAAGTTATTGATGAACATAAAATCACCATAACTTTTAGCACCAAGATAGCGTGTTAAAAGAATACTGGTAACCAGACCTATGGGAATACCGATTATATTTACTGAAAATAATGAAATAACTTGTCTTAATTGAAGATTATTCTTGAGCACTTTAATTAGTTCATTTAAAATCAACTTATCAAAAAAAATATTTAATAATTCCTCTCTATTCTAAAGCATCAATCTTGCCATTAAATCTCCAGGAGAGAGATTTGACAACATGCCTTTTTGACATTTTTAATGTAGCAAACATTATTAAAAAATGTTTTTATAAAAACATTTGTACCACAAAACAAACTGCTCGATTCCTTTATCTATTGTAATTTGTGGTTTATAATTATAATCTCTCACTATAAGCTAGAGGTATTAGCAAAGGTTTGATGTACATCAGCGGTTTGCATGGGCAACATATTTTTTATAACTGTAACATCCAGAACTTTTTCTAAGAATTCTATAAAATCTATTAACACTAATGTCTGAGTTTTTTTGGGCAATTACAGCCATAGTTAGCCCGCCTAAAAAGTAACCTAACAAACAATAACTATTTTTAATTTTCATAGACAATTTTTTGAAAATATTATTCGGCTTGTTTTAATATTTCATGACCAGCCCTTAATAAAATAACATTTTTTTTCATCAAATCAATATCGCTCTTCATCATGTCTTTAACCAATGATGCCAAATCATGCTCTGGAATCCAACCCAATTTTTCTTTAGCTTTAGTTGGGTCTCCAATTAATAAATCAACTTCTGTTGGTCGGAAATAAGATGCATCAACAGATAACACCTCTTTACCAATGGCTACTTGAAAATCTTTATGGTTACAGGTAACAACATATGCTTTTTCATCTACACCTTCACCTGTAAAGGCGACTTCGATACCTACTTCTTCAAAAGCAAAACGTACAAAATCTCTTACTGTAGTAGTAACACCTGTTGCAATTACCCAGTCTTCTGGTTCTTCTGCCTGCAAAATCATCCACATCATACGCACATAATCTTTCGCATGTCCCCAATCACGTTTTGCTTCCAAATTTCCTAAATAAAATTTCTCTTGTAGACCCAATGCAATTTTTGCAACCGCACGAGTAATTTTTCTGGTTACAAAAGTCTCCCCTCTTCTTGGCGATTCATGATTGAATAAAATACCGTTACAAGCAAACATGTTATAGGCTTCCCGATAATTCTTAGTGATCCAAAAGCCATATATTTTCGCAACTCCATAGGGAGAGCGAGGATAAAATGGAGAAAGTTCGTCATAAAACCCTTTGTCATTTTTATTTTCTGGCATTCCGCCATACAATTCAGAGGTAGAGGCTTGGTAGATTCTAGTTTTCTTTTCTAATCCGAGTAAACGAACCGCTTCCAAAATACGTAAAGTCCCTAAACCATCTACATTTCCAACATATTCGGGAACATCAAAAGATACTTTTACATGAGACATTGCCCCTAAATTGTAGATTTCATCTGGCTGTATTTCTTGTATAATACGTGTCAAATTCATGGCATCCGTTAAGTCGCCATAATGCAATCTTAAACGTTGATTAGGGTGGTGGGGATCTTGATATAAATGATCAATCCGATCTGTATTCAATGAAGAAGCTCTTCTTTTGATTCCGTGTACTTCATACCCTTTTTCTAACAATAGTTCTGCTAAATAAGATCCATCCTGTCCTGTAATACCCGTGATTAATGCTACTTTCATATTTATAATTTAATTTCTTTAATTGAATCTGTATTCTCTAAAAACCATTGGTAGGTTTTTTTAATTCCATCTTCTAACTCTGTTGAATACTCCCATCCGATCTCTTTCATTTTAGAAACATCCATTAATTTTCTAGGAGTGCCATCTGGTTTTTCTGAATCCCAAATGATAGTGCCCTGATGCCCTGTTATTTTCTGAATGGTCTCTGCCAATTCCTTGATGGTAATATCTCTTCCTGTACCTATATTGTATAAATATTCTGGTAAATTATTTTCTAGAGCATATACTACAGCTTCTGCCAAATCATCAACAAACAAAAACTCTCGCATTGCCGTTCCACTACCCCAGAGCGTTACCTCTGAATGGTTATTTATTTTGGCCTCATGAAATTTACGCAGTATGGCTGGCAATACATGTGAAGATTGTAAGTCAAAATTATCAAAAGAACCGTATAAGTTGGTAGGCATTAAACTAACGTACTCTTTGTTATATTGTTTGCGTATCGCTTGGCATGCTTTTACTCCAGTAATTTTAGCAATGGCATACCATTCATTAGTAGGCTCTAAAGAATCTGTTAATAAATATTCTTCTTTTAAAGGCTGCGAAGCAAATTTTGGATAGATGCAAGAACTCCCTAAAAAAATAAATTTTTCAATTCCTGCTTTATGAGCACCATCTATTAGATTGTTTTGGATTTGCATATTTTCCATTAAAAATGGATATGGAAAATCATTATTCGCAAGAATTCCTCCAACTTTTGCTGCAGCATCAATCACAATTTCAGGTTGTTCTTTTTTATAAAAATCTAAAACGGACTGCTGGTTTCTTAAATCAACTTCTTTACTGCTTTTGCCAATTAGGTTTGTATAGCCTTTTGAAATTAAAGCTCTCCAAACCGCTGACCCTACCATTCCTTTATGACCAGCTATATATATTTTAGTTGTTTTTAAAATCAAAATAATCTCTTTTATTTATAATTTATGAGCCTTAAACCATTTTACGAAACTTTGAATTCCAGACTTAATATCTGTACCTAAAGTATATTTATAATCTTTGATTAATTCATCTACATCTGCAAATGTTTTAGGAACATCCCCTTGTTGCATTGGATACATTTCTTTAATTGCTTTTTTACCAATAGCTTCTTCGATAGTAGATATAAAATCTTGTAAACTTTCGGATTTATTATTTCCAATATTATATATTTTATAATGTGCTCTTGAGTCAATATTCTTTTCAATGATTTTAGTAACACCATTTACGATATCATCTATGTAGGTAAAGTCACGCTCCATTTGACCATTATTAAAAACTTTAATGGGTTGATCAGTTGAAATTGCTTCAGTGAATAAATAGTAAGCCATGTCTGGTCTTCCCCAAGGCCCATAGACTGTGAAAAAACGTAATCCCGTAGTTTTAAATCCATACAAATGTCCATATGTATGTGCCATTAACTCATTGCTCTTTTTTGTGGCTGCGTACAAACTAATTGGATGATCTACATTATCTGTAGTTTCAAAAGGAACTTTTTTATTCTCTCCATATACGCTAGAACTACTAGCGTATACCAAATGCTTTACTTTATGGTTTCTACATCCTTCAAGAATATTTAAAAACCCTGAAATATTACTATCAATGTAGGCTTTTGGATTTTCTATACTGTAACGTACACCAGCTTGAGCTGCTAGATTACAAACTACTTCGAATTGTTCTTTCCTGAATAAAACATCAATACTTTCATAATCAACTAGATCTAATCTCGAAAATCGTAAAGAATTAAATTTAGTGCTTTGGACCTCATTTTTAAATAGTTTTGATCCCGCTTCGTTTAATCCTAATTCGTTTAACCTGTCAAACTTAAGTTTAGGATCATAGTAATCGTTGATGTTGTCAATACCATATACTTCATAACCTAGATTCACTAATTTTAGACAAGTGTGAAACCCAATAAATCCAGCTGCGCCAGTAACTAATATTTTCATTTACTTTTTTCCTATTTGATAATATTCAAATCCTTTTTGCTCCAGGTTAAATGTGCTGTACTGATTACGACCATCGAAGATAATAGGTGTTTTCAATTGTGATTTTATTTCTTCAAAATCAGGCGAACGAAATTCTTTCCACTCAGTGAGTAACACCAGTGCATCTGCATCTATTAAAACATCATGCATCGATGTTACATACGTTATATTTTGAACTCTATTCAAATAATGCTCTTTTGCCTCTTCAATCGCTTTCGGATCATACGCGTTTATTTTAGCACCTCTACTCACTATTTCTTTAATTACATAAATGGCTGGTGACTCACGCATGTCATCGGTTCCTGGCTTGAAGGATAATCCCCAAATACCAAAAGTAAACCCTGTTAAATCCTCTCCAAAACGTTTGACTATTTTCTGAGCTATTACTAACTTTTGAGCATCATTTACTTTCTCTACCGAGGTTATTAATTGAGCATTATAACCATACTCGGTGGCAATTTTAGTCAGTGCTTTTACATCTTTCGGGAAACAGGAACCTCCATAACCAGCTCCAGGGTAAATAAAACTATATCCAATACGTTGATCTGAACCAATTCCGATTCTTACCTGATTGGCATCTGCCCCTACCTTTTCACAGATATTGGCAATTTCATTCATAAAAGATATTTTGGTAGCTAGCATCGCGTTGGCGGCATACTTCGTCATCTCAGCAGAACGAATATCCATCGATATAAAACGATCACTTATCATGCAAAAAGGATGATATAATTGTTTCATCTTCTCTTTAGCATAATCACTATCAGTTCCAATCACTACCCGGTCTGGCTTCATGAAATCTGCTATCGCAGCGCCTTCTTTTAAAAATTCAGGATTTGAAACGACATCAAATTTTAAATCAGAATTTCTTGTATCAAGCTCTTTTCGAATGGTCGCCTTGACTTTATCAGCAGTTCCAATAGGAACGGTAGATTTATCGACTACAATCAATCTTTTTTGCATGGACTGACCTATAGATTTTGCTACAGCTAAAACATATTGCAAATCGGCAGAGCCGTCATCCCCCATTGGAGTTCCAACGGCAATAAAAGCGATTTCGGAGTTTTGTAAAGCTTCATGCAGCTCTGTTGTAAAAAATAGATTCTTGTTTTTTACATTTTTCAACACCATGGGCTCTAAACCAGGTTCAAAAATAGGAATGATCCCTTGGTTTAGTTTTTCAATCTTGATTGGGTCTATGTCTACACAGGTAACGTTGTTCCCCATCTCTGCAAAGCACGTTCCTGAGACTAGCCCAACATATCCTGATCCTATAACTGTAATATTCATTTCTTATTTTCTATTCGACTACCACCGGTAGTCCTTCATTATTATTGTTTCGTTATTCCCTCTTTAACAGAGCCGTAGTAAGCCGTTCTCTCCTTCAAAAAGTTTTCAAGGTCGCTGTTCACCAGCATGACCTTCCTTTGTTTTTCGCTGTTGCTTACCGCTGCTTGCAACCGGGAAATCATCCTTCGTGCTTACTTCCCAGACCAGTAGAGAACCGCTGACCATCTCGTCCTTGATGTCTTCCATTACCTGGGTGTTTACTTTCTTGCCTACCAGCATATGCACCTTGGCGCTGAGTCCGGCGATGTATTCTGCGTCTAACTCTTCACCAATAAGTATACAATCAATGCTACCGCTCGGAATACCGCGGGCTAGGTCCCCACAGATCCATACCTGTTTTAACCCAGGAAGGTTTTCCACAAAGCGGTCTATAACGGTATCAATGCCCGCAACTTTTCTTACGATGGAGGTTATATCAGAGGCAAGGGGGTGAAGGGCGTTAACGCGGTAAAGCTTGCGACGCCCTTCAAGAGTAGAATTCAGCATTCCAGCCTCTTCGAGGCGGTTAAGTTCTACCCGTATGCTGTTGGTGTTTTCTTCGAGCTCCTTGGAGAGTCCATGGAGGTACCCGCTCAAATTTTGATTGAGAAAGAAGCGCGATAAGAGCTTCAGGCGGGTTTTAGAAGTAATAAGAGGTCCTAAGAGATTCAAGAGATTGATGTGGCTTTTCACAGCTTCGCTGCTGTGAGTCCCAGGATATTCTTTAAAGAAGCTAGGCTCACAGGTTGGCTGGTCGTAAAGAAGAGAATACAAGATCCTCTGGTTCACTAGTTTGGAATACAAAGATACTAGTGAAGACAATACAATGGTCTAGCTCTAAGTAAACAAATTACTCGTTATCAACATTGATTAAAGTTGATTGCATTTGAGCGCTTTACAGCGCCATGAGATCGTTATTGGATAAGGACAGGGAGAGCTGGATGCCCAGTTCTTTGAGCTGGACGATAACTCTAGAGTTTGTTCGGTCCAGAAGTATGGCCTCTTCGCCAGAGAACTGACCAGAGGTGATCCGCAGGTAATCTCCAGGCATGATCTGGGAAATATCAATATCCTCATGATCCTGCTCCCCCAGCCATTTTTGGATGGTGGCTATTTCAGATTGGCGAACAACAGCTGGACGGCGAAGCCAAAACAGGTACCGCACCGTTCCAAGATACGCAAAGACTTCGTCCCTTTTGGCATCTTCAATTTGAATGAATACGTAGCTTCTAAACAGCGGCTCTTCCACGGTTTTTATCCGGTCGCTCCATGTTCTGCGCACTTTGTGAAGCGGGCAGTACACGCTGTAACCGGCCCCAGTGAGGCGCTCCGCCACTTTTTTTTCGTGACGGGGTTTGGTATAGAGGACGTACCAGTGACGCTCGGCGGGGTCCGCAGCTTTCATTACCTTTAACTCTTATCATCTTCTTGATAATAGCCGTAGCCGTAGCCGTAGCCGTAGCCGTAGCCGTAGCCGTAGCCGTAGCCGTAGCCGTAACCGTAACCGTAGCCCTTCTGTTGGCCCACGTCATTCAAGATGATGCTAATATTTTTCACATTGCCCTTTTTGTATTGATCGTCAATAAACCCTAAGAGCTCGCTCTGGGTATAGTTAAATCGAGTAATGTAGAAAATGGCATCAATTAACGGCGTGATTTGAAGTGCATCAGCAACCAAACCTACCGGAGGAGTATCTAAGATGATGTAGTCGTACGACTTTCTTAAATGCGTCAACAAGGTTTCGAAACGCTCGGTTTGAATGAGCTCTGACGGGTTAGGCGGTACCACCCCACCACTAATCACATCTAGATTGCTGTAAGCTGTTTTCTGGATGATTTCCTTTTGCTCATTCTGTCCTGCCAAATAATTGGAAAGGCCAATATCATTAGAAAGGCCAAAATCATTAAAGATCTTTGGCTTTCTTAAATCCACCCCGACCAAACAAACCTTATCCGTACCTAAAGATAGGACTGAAGCTAAATTGATGGCAACAAAGGTTTTTCCTTCACCACCAATGGATGAAGTAATGGCCAATACTTGACCGGTGCCGTCGGCCGGTTTTTCAGCAATAAATTTCAAATTAGAACGCAATGTGCGGAAAGCCTCACTTACGGATGACTTAGGCGTATTCAACACAACAAGATTACTCTCGTATTTTGAGTGTGGTGCAATACCCGCAAGTGGTATTCTGGTCACTTTCTCAATATCTTGTCTACTTCTCACCTTAGTATTTAGCGCATTCATAAGCAGGATAAAACCTGCTGGAAGTATTAGACCTAGTAATAAACCAATGATGTAATTCAATAGCCTATTGGGACCTGTTGGCTTTTGACCGCGATCTACTGCTGGGTCAATGATTTGCGTATCTGGAAGATTTGATGCTTGTAAAATTCCAGCTTCTGCTCTTTTTTCTAGGAGTAACTCGTATTGTCCGCCACTGATTTCGTATTGGCGCTGAATATTGATGAGCTGCTGTTCAGTAGCAGGTAATCTGCTAATTTTACTCTGAGCTGCATTTAATCTATCACTCAAGTCTTCCACAACCAGGTTAGAAGAGCTTAACGCATTTTGAGTTGCGTTGTAAAGGGCTTGTTTGGTATACTGCACCTCTTTCTCCAACTCAATTACTGCCGGGTTCGAGCCCTCTAGGCTGTAACGGTATCGCTCTAATGCCACACTGCTGGAAACAAGTTGCTCCGTAAGTTGAGCTACTAGTGGATCGTTGAAAGTGCTCAACGTAGGTAACGAAAGTCCTGTGTAATTCTGCTTGCTCTGGAGAAAGTCAATAACGTATTTGTAGAATGATCGCTGAAGGTTTAAAGCTGCCCGCTCTTGCTCTAGTTCGATGAAGTATTCCAGCATCTGCGCAGATTCTGAGCTTAAGTCAACAATCAAATTTTTTGATCTGAAATCCTTCAACGCGGCTTCACTGTCTCGTAGAGCACTTTCAATCTGTATCAGTTGTCCGTCGATAAACTCTATGGTATTGATGGCCATTAAATTCTTTTGCCTTAGCTCGTATGACTGCAACTCATTGATTGACGTATTCAGATAGTCCGCCATTTGTTCTTTAAGCGGTCCTTTGAGTGACATAGAAAGTAATGAACTCTGCTGCTTATCGTTGCTTTCAGTTTGTATCGTTTCCATTGCCCAGTTAGCAATGTCGTCGTACGATTGAAACTGAAATGCCGTTGTGGTTTGGCCTTGTTCTTCAACAAAACGCTCTAAATCGTCACCTTCAATGATTTTAAAGCGATACAAAGGCGACTCAATCCACTCACCGTAATTAAATGTAGCTGTGAATTCTTCAAATTGCTCAAAATCAGCTTTCTTACTGTATTCCCCTGTGCTAAAGTTATATGCTGCAAAAGGCGCAACAGCTTTAAAGTCCATTTCAAAGCCGTCTAATCCAAAATCAATAGACCACTCTGCACCTATCAGTTGATCGTGCGTGTCGTCAAAAACCACTGAAAAATGCTCCGGGTTATACATTTCACGACGGTTCAATCGACCTTCGTTGAAATACTTGATACCCCATCCTAAGGTGCGTGCTACACGCACATTGTGTGCATACGATTTGAGCACTGCCGTACGAGTATCCACAATCCCAGTTCCACCGAAACTGAAACCTAGATCAAGCATACCTTCTGCTCCTGCAAGGGGATTATCCGTTTCTTCAACGGCAACCGTTGCTTTAATTTCATATTGATCCGCCGTATACCTGTTTACAACAAAAGCAATGGCAAGGCCTACAACCATGGACGTCAAAAGAATGGGCCAAGAACCCAAAAGGCCAGCTAAGGTTCTAATGATATCTTTCAAGGTGATTTCGTCATCACCCTGTGGCTGCTGTTGGTATTGAGATAACTGATCTGACATTTCTTATCGCGTCAAAGAGATTATAGAAAGGGTTAAGGCCAAAGAGGTGCTCAACGTACTAATAATTGTACTAAGCGTTTGAGCTCCTGTAATGCCCACTCCCCATGCTCGCTGAGGAAGAGGTTCGGCATAAAGCACATCGTTAGGCTGAACAAAATAGTAAGGACTGCCTATTATACTTTGATCCAATAAGTTTATCGTATGGATTTTAGTACCGTCTGGATATTGACGAATGAGTTTAATTTCATCACGACGAGCCACCTGATTCAAATCGCCACTTAAAGCGATCGCCTCGAATATGGTGGCTTGATTCTGCATTACCACATGCTTTCCAGGTCGATTAAACTCTCCCAAAGCGGAAAAACGAATTCCGCCAAGCTTTACCTGTAGGTGGTAGTTGTTGAACAAACCTCCTACCTTTTCGTCGATCGCTAAATATGCTTCGTCCAAAGATTTACCGCTTACATTCACTTGGCCAACAAATGGAATATCAATTTCTCCTTCAGGAGAAACAGAATATCCCGTCATGTAATATAAGTCACCGCCTTTTTGAGCCGTTGCCTGCGCCACTTGCATAGTAGCCATAGAACTGGCATTAAAAATTGCATTTACATCTGGGTTAAGTGAAGAAATCTTAACGTCTAAGATGTCATTCACCTGCAACTTGTATTCCTGACGGTCATATTTAAACGTTTCCGTTGTTTTACCTTCCTCAGGTTGGAGGTAAATCATTTTTTTTGTGGGTACACAAGAGGTGGTCGCCAAAAAGAATAATGTGGCGATCAATCCAATAATTGGGTTTTTCATAAAAACAAGAAGAGGGGACCCGAAGCGTGAATTACAGTTGCCCAGGGTGGCGTTGGATTTCAATAAAAATCGTTCCGTTTTTAGCATAGCTACGGATTAAGCAGTGTTGGTTTGGTTGGTTGGGCAAAGCACAACGCTTTGTGGTCGCAATATACATATTACTCTTTGGAGCAAGTAAGGTGATTTTGTTAATTTTTAAGAGGCAAAATTAAGCCGTAAGTCTAGATGCCGGGACTATCAGCTGCGGCGAAACCAACCTTTCTTTTTTGGCAATGGCGAATTCGGTTCCTTGTTGAGCTTCTGATAAATTTCTCCCCAACCTGGAAAACCGCCGAAGTTGCGGTCGTCAATGAACAGGTCTGCATGGATTTTTCGGCTGACGTCTGAGGGATGGGCAGCTTCTTCGGGGTAGGAACGGTTCACCGCATAAGGCGGGATGCCGTTGTCCTCCATGAACATAACAGCATCTTGAAGTTTAGAGCCGTGACGGTAAGTCCATAATATGAGGCGGTGGCCGTCGTTTTGGAGCATCTTTAGCGTTTCTATCGCGAATGGCTTGGCTTTACCTACGCCAGGGTATTTGTCTTCGACAATGGTGCCGTCGAAATCTACTGCTATAAGGAGGCTCTTACGCATCCTTGGCTCTGATTTGTAAATCCAACTCGACTTTGAGTTTTTCAAGGCGTGCTTGGCTCATGCTGCTAATGCCTCGGGTATTGAAACTCAATTTTTTTGAAGGGTGGTAGGCGATGGTGAAATCGGACCCTTCAAATTCTACTTTTGACATCTTTTCGCCGGAAAGGGCAAACTCTTGGGAGCGGCGTTTCTTCCAAGAACTGTAGAGGTTGAATTTTGAGTAGTAGAGCACGTTGTCCTCGAGGTTGAGGCGCCAACCTATGCGCTGGGAAGCTCGAACTAATAGCAGTATGCCAAGTCCTGCGATGATATAAAATGGGGTATCCCAGACTTGGAGGTAATCGGCTTTAAAAGGAATGAGTGCAATGAGCCCTGGAATAAGGAACGCTACGCCCATGGGTTTCATCCAGCGGGGTTCCTTTGTGATTGCAATGAATTGGCTCATTAAAATTTTGTTAGTGCGCTGTCTCAAGTGAGACGCAAATATAAGTTCAAATAGTGTGCTTAACTATTATTTTGAATTTACTTCACTTTTAAATTTTTCTAAATCATTGAAAAGAACCTTTCGTCCATTGAGGAAGTTTAAACTAGAGGTCGGGTATTTCAAGAGCGTCAAAAATTGACTTGGATTTATCGTTCCTGGGCGGGTACGCTTCTTACAGATTGAATCCAGATGATCGTAAAGCTCAATGAGCTCTTGATTGTCATAATCCCATTGGCCTCTTCTTTTAGAGGATCTGTTTATGACCTCTTTTTGGATGCTGCAAGGCTCTTTAGCTAGACTCTTGGCAAAGAATAATAGTAGCTTAAGCATTGTACAATTTATTGGTT
>Ga0209532_1000658_pt1 | contig 29656 bp, 30 predicted proteins | sample COG_02_FD_184746 | JGI IMG/M metagenome (GOLD analysis project Ga0209532, IMG submission 184746) | Pelagic Microbial community sample from North Sea - COGITO 998_met_02 (SPAdes) (version 2) | ecosystem: Environmental > Aquatic > Marine > Neritic zone/Coastal water | place: Helgoland, sampling... | reverse complement strand
TACAAAAAGACAAAGCATTAATTTTATTGGGGTTCGAAAAGAACGTACCTCAGAGGGTAAGCCAAAGGCATATGATATAGAAAACCTTACACTTTCTGCCTCATACAATCAAATAGATCACAACGACTTTGAAATTCAAGACGCTCTAGATCAAAACGTGCGTTTGGGCGGGACGTATGCTTATAACTTTACACCAAAAACATTTGAACCATTTAAAAAGAATGATTCTATTTTTACAGGAAAATATTGGCAGTTTTTAAAAGACATTAACTTAAATTATTTACCAACAAGTATATCAGTAAACTCAAATATTTTGCGTCAGCACAATGAGCAAAAATTTAGAGAATTAAACCTAGAAGATGGTAATATAGGTTTGCCGGTGCTCTACCAAAGAAATTATTTATTTGACTGGGATTATGCAATTAATTATAACCTAACAAAGTCGTTCCGTTTCAATTTTACAACTTCAAACAATAGAATTGTCACCAATTATATTGATGACGATGGTGTTGCCAACAATCAAATTGGGGTCTTTGATGGTCTGTTTGATATTGGAGATCCCAACCAGCACTTTCAATCATTGCAGTTAAATTATGATTTACCTACTGCCAAATTTCCGTTCTTGAAGTGGATTCGAGCCACCTATTCATACACTGGTGATTTCCAATGGCAAGACGGCAGTGATTTGTTTAATAATATTGATATTGAATTATCTGACGGTTCTGTTCAAACCTATGATTTAGGAAATTCTATACAAAACGCAAGTACACATCGTATTAATTCAACCTTCGATTTCAGTGCTTTTTATAGGTATATTGGTCTTTCTAAAAAGAAAGCCAGTAGAAATACAGGGAATACTAGAAATAGCACATCAAGAAATGGAGGGGGCTTTAGCCCAAAAGGTGTTGCAGGTAAAGGCGGTAAAGACTCTAAAGCAAGTTCCAAGAACGATGCCCAAGGCTTTGCAGCCAAAGGTGGTAAGAATTCTTCTGGTAACGCAGCTAATTCTGGAGGTGGTTTTGGAAATGGTTTAAGTGGTGGAGATAAAGCAGTAAACACACTTATTGGTTTGGCTACCATGATTAAAAAAGTGCAATTTAATTACCAAGAAACCAACGGTATTTTCTTGCCTGGATATAAGCGATCAATTGGTTTTGTAGGTACTTTAAAACCAACGGCAGGTTTTACCTTTGGAAGCCAGGCTGAGGTTAGAGATCAGGCGGCAAGAAACGGTTGGTTAACACTGTATCCAGAATACAATGAACAATACACAGAGAATGAAACCAACCAGTTAGATGTTCAAGTTAATCTTGAACCCATTAGAGATCTTAAAATCGATATTAATGCCAGTAGAATTTACTCAGAGAATTACTCAGAGAATTATATCATTGAAGATGGTCTTTATAATTCTTTAACACCAGTTACCTCTGGAAACTTTAATATTTCAACCCTACTAATTGCAACGGCTTTTCAAAGTACTACAGATGCGCTGTCTGAACCCTTTGATGCCTTTAGAAGCAATAGACTTATTGTTGCCAATAGCTTGGCCTCAGAATTTTATGGCACAGACACCTTTCCTGTAGATCCAGAAACAGGATATCCTGTTGGATTTGGCCCTACAAGCCAAGATGTATTGTTGCCATCTTTTATTGCTGCCTATAAAGGCGCTGATGTGCAGAGTGAGAAAAAAGGTATATTAAGAGATATTCCTTTGCCAAATTGGGATATAAAATACACTGGCTTTATGCGCTTGGGATGGTTTAAAAAACACTTTAAAAGATTCTCACTCCAGCATGGATACACTGCCGGGTATACCGTGAACCAATTTCAAACCAATTTAGATTACAACCGCTCTAGAGATGGCAATCCTGTAACAGCCTCTACAAATCAAGCTGGAGACTTTAAAAGTGAACAGTTTTTAACAAATGTTAACCTCACCGAGCAATTTTCACCTTTATTAAAAATTGATCTTGAGATGAAAAACTCTATTAAAGTAAGTGCAGAATACAGAAAGGACAGAGCACTAGGTCTTAGTTTTGCCAACAATCTTTTAACTGAAATAAAAGGAGATGAAATTATTATTGGCCTTGGGTATAGAATAAAAGACCTGCGTATTGGAACTAATTTTGGAGGAAAAAAACAAATATTAAAAAGTGACTTAAACTTTAAGCTAGACCTTTCAAGAAGAGATAACAGGACTATTATACGCTATTTAGATATTGAGAATAATCAAACCACGGCAGGGCAAACCATTTATGGCGCTCAGTTATTGGTAGACTATGCCTTAAGTAAAAACTTAACTGCAGCCTTTTATTATGACCATACTTTCTCTGAGTATGCAATATCAACTGCCTTCCCGCAAACAACCATACGCAGTGGTCTGACTTTAAGATATAATTTCGGTAATTAAAATAAAAACACATAAAAAAAGCACGTAACTATGAACATTCCATCTAATTTAAAGTACACTAAAGACCACGAATGGGTTGCTATTGATGGCGATACCGCTACAGTAGGAATTACAGATTTTGCACAAGGTGAGCTTGGAGATATTGTATATGTTGAGGTAGAAACACTTGATGAAACTATGGATGCCGATGAGGTATTTGGATCTGTAGAGGCAGTTAAAACAGTGTCAGACTTATTTTTACCACTCTCTGGTGAAATTATAGCATTTAATGACTCCCTGGAGTCTGAACCAGAAAAAGTAAACAATGACCCTTATGGAGAAGGCTGGATGATAAAGATTAAAATTTCTAATCCAGATGAAATTGAAAACTTATTAAATGAGACAGGGTATAAAGAACTTGTTGGGGCCTAAACTCCTTCTGGGGATTGCCATTTCCTATACGCTGCTTGTTACTGCGGCTTTATTGACTCCTACAACAGGCGCCCCAAAAATAGAAATTCCTTTTGCAGATAAGATGGTGCATCTTATAATCAATGCGGGACTTTTTGTGGTTTGGGCAAGTTATGTTTTCTCTGGCAAGACCAAAGCTACAAAGACCTACACAATACCCCTGTTGTTTTTTTGCACCTTGCTTTACGGCATACTTATTGAAGTAGTACAAGGGAGTTACATACCCACAAGAGGGGCAGACTTTTTTGATGTAGTAGCAAATGTTTGTGGCTTGATTCTAGGATCATTTGCAGTTAAGATGTCAAAGAAATTTATTTACTAATATTACAGCGCTATTGTTTTACAATACAATAGATTTTCTATATTTTTATAGCCGATAATATAAATACATTTATGGAACCTAAAAAAAATCCAAAAGCAGATTTAAAACAATGGAGTGGAGTCTATTTTCTAGCAGGCCTTGCTTTTATGTTGTTTTTGTCTTGGCAAGCAGTAGAGTGGAAATCTTATGATAGAGATCTATCACTAGACACTTTAAATGTGGGTGATGATCTTGATGAAGATATTCCAATCACAGAGTTGTTAACACCACCACCGCCACCACCGCCACCGCCACCAGCTCCAGAAGTGATTGAGGTAATTGAGGATGAGGCAGACGTGGAAGAAACCATTATCGAGTCTACAGAGATTAGTCAAGAAGAAGAAATCGTAGAGATTGAAGAGATTGATGAAGCTGGAGAAATCATTGATGATGTTCCCTTCGCTGTAATTGAGAATGTACCAATTTATCCTGGTTGTGAAAGTGCGGGTAACAATGCTGCCAAGAAAAAATGCATGTCCAGTAAAATTCAAAAGTTTGTGCAAAAGAAATTTAACACAGATCTGGCTAGTGATTTAGGCTTAGAAGGTATCCAACAAATATATGTGCAGTTCAAAATTGACAAAACGGGCAACATTACAAACGTGCAGGCACGTGCGCCGCACCCAAAATTAAAGCAAGAAGCAGTTAAAACAATTAAGGCTTTACCTAAGATGACACCAGGAAAGCAACGTGGTCAAGCAGTTGGGGTATTGTACTCGCTTCCAATTAGATTTCAGATAGAAAATTAAAACATATTGATTATGAAATTATTTAGACACATATTTGCACTTATTTTCGTTGTATCATTAGCCAGTTGTACTAGCGATGATCCACCTGCCTATGAACTTAACACCGAAAATTTAACTGCTGGCACTTATGAGGTAACCTATCTAAGGTCAAACAATACAGAAACCATAAACATAAACGGTCTTGATATAATTACAGAAACCTCATCCATAGGTGAAACATTTCAACTCACTGTTGATTTTTTTGGAAATGGAACTTATGTTGTAGATGGACAATACGTTATTAACACCCTTGTTACAGTTGCGGGTGAGACTGTAGAGCAATCAACTTTTATTGTAGACATTGATAACGAGGAAGGCACCTACAGTCCCAACAACAACACTATGCAGCTTCTTTTGGATGAAACTCTTTATGATGTTACTTTGTTTAATACAAATGAGCTTAGACTATCATATACCACTACATACACAGAAGATGGTGTAGATTATGTTGAAACATCTGAAATTAGAATGGTACGATAAAATCAATAACCATAGATAGAAAAAGCGCTGTAGATAATTCTGCAGCGCTTTTTTTATTGGGTTCTTATTACAAGTACATACACTTGTTTTTTTGAATGGGATTTTTTTAGTTTACGATCTCTTATCCTGTAGTGTTTTTTTAGGCATATTTTTAACATAGATAATGTGTTATAAATTGGTTAGAATTAGAGTTGTACCGTATCTTTGCACACTCAAAACACAAGGTAAAATTTAAATAGATTCTATTGTCAGTAACACAAACACAGGTGCTTCCCACCTCATGGGTTAAAAACTTTACAGAAATAACCAAACTTAGGTTGTCTGTAAGTGTTGTGTTTTCTTCGGTTGCAGGGTATTTACTTGGCGCAGCAGAGGTAGATTTTATGATCTTATTGCTTTTGTGTATTGGAGGATATTGTATGGTGGGAGCCAGCAATGTGTACAACCAAATCATGGAGCGTGATTTAGACTCTTTGATGGATAGAACAAAAAATAGGCCTATCCCAGCTGGCAGAATGAGTATTGCTGCGGCGCTCTCAATAGCTGTTATTTTAACTATTGTTGGTATTTCTGTATTGTATAGTATCAATCCGCAAACAGCCATGTTTGGTGCGATTTCCATCTTTATATACGTTTTTTTATACACGCCTTTAAAAACCAAAACACCCTTGTCTGTATTTGTTGGCGCTTTTCCTGGCGCTATTCCCTTTATGTTAGGATGGGTTGCTGCTACCAATGATTTTGGTATAGAACCAGGGACCTTGTTTATGATTCAGTTTTTTTGGCAATTCCCTCATTTTTGGGCCATAGGTTGGTTTTTATTTGATGATTATAAAAAAGGAGGCTTTTTTATGCTACCTACAGGAAAAAGAGACCGTACCACTGCGGTGCAAGTTGTTTTCTATAGCCTGTGTACGGTGTTGTCTTCATTGATTCCTGCCTTTGGAGTAACAGGAGCGTTTTACATCACTCCAATTTCGGCAGTAATTATTGGCGGGCTAGGAATCTGGTTTGTGTATTACGGCTTGCGATTGTACAAACAAAAAACAGATACATCTGCAAAACAACTTATGTTGGTGAGTGTAAGTTATATTACCCTACTACAAATAATATATGTGGCAGATAAATTTATTAGATAAGTAAAAATATTAAAATATGGACTACACACAAGGCACAGAAAATGATAAAATAGCACGCGCTAAAAAGAACATGCTTCTTTTTGGGATGATAAGTCTAGGGATGAGTTTTGCAGGTCTTACTAGCGCTTATATAATAAGTAAAGAGCGCGTAGACTGGTTAACAGATTTTGAAATACCTCAAGCTTTTTTTATTAGTCTTGCTGTTATCATAGCAAGTAGTTTTACATTTATATTGGCCAAAAATGCGGTAAAAAAACAGCAGAATTCCAAAGCAATGTTGTTATTAATAACAACGTTCGTTCTAGGGGTTGTTTTTGTGTATTTACAGTTTCTTGGTTTTTCTCAAATTATAGAAAATGGCTATTTTTTCACTGGTAGTGAAAGTAATATTACCACCTCATTTATTTATTTAGTGGTGTTATTACACCTCGCTCATATTATTACTGGCCTTATTTGTGTCTTAGTAGTAATTTATAATCATTACAAATTGAAATACGCGAACGGAAAAACCCTTGGAATTGAACTTGCTACTACTTTTTGGCACTTTGTAGATGTGCTGTGGGTGTATCTGTTTTTGTTTTTATATTTCGTGAGATAAAAAAATAATGTATTTTTGAACCAAATTAAAAATTGATTTCTATTTATGGAAACAACTGTTGCAACAACGGCGTCCCAAGGCGATGTATGGGGAGGTGGAAACCAACCTTTAAGAGCTAGTTATGGTAAGATGATGATGTGGTTTTTCATCGTCTCTGATGCTTTAACCTTCTCGGGATTTTTAGCTGCTTACGGCTTTTCAAGATTCAAATTTGTAGATGCTTGGCCTATTGCCGATGAGGTGTTTACTCACTTTCCGTTTTTACATGGAGTGCCTGCACCTATGTTTTATGTAGCCTTCATGACTTTTATCCTTATTTTCTCCTCCGTGACCATGGTATTGGCTGTAGATGCAGGACATAAAATGAAGCAAAGTAAAGTGGCTATGTATATGTTTTTAACCATTATTGGTGGAGCAATATTTGTTGGTTCTCAAGCTTGGGAATGGGCTACTTTTATAAAAGGCGATTATGGTGCTGTAGAAACAAAAGGGGGTAAAATATTACAGTTTTTAGACACAGACGGAAATCGTGTGGCCATTGGTAGTTTTGCTGAATCTATGCAAAGCACAGCCACCGAGCAGGAGCCAAGTAATGGTATTTGGTTTATGAGTGGAAACGATCAAACCTCTTATAACTTTGAAGAAGTAAAAGCTGGGTTTTTAGCAAACGATAATTTGTTAATACGCACCCAATACTTAGATGAAAACGGCCATCCAACAGTTCTCTCAAGAGAGGCTTCTGTTGCAAAAATTCAGAAAGATGGTAAACTAGTTGTTGAGGGCGCAAACCTAAAACGCAATGAGTATGGCCATCCTTTATTTGCAGATTTCTTTTTCTTTATTACAGGTTTTCACGGTTTTCACGTTTTCTCTGGAGTACTAATTAACATCATTATTTTCTTTAATGTTGTTATAGGTACCTATGAGCGTAGAAAAAGTTATGAAATGGTAGAGAAAGTAGGATTGTACTGGCACTTTGTCGATCTGGTTTGGGTATTTGTATTTACCTTCTTTTACCTTGTTTAATAATAATATTTTTAGCTTATATAATGGGACATCACGAGCACAGTTTAGCAATCTTTAGAGGAAGGCTTAAGTTCAAGTCAATCGAACAAAAAATTTGGGGAGTTTTCACTTTCCTATCTATCATCACAATAGTTGAGGTTATATTTGGAATTATAAAGCCAGAGGCTTTAATGGTTCCTTTCATGTCTGCTTTTGAAGGAGGGTTTATGGCAACAATGGCAAATATCTTCTTGTCACCCTTTATCTTTATGAAACCCTTAAATTTAATATTTATAGTCCTTACCATCGTAAAGGCATATTACATTACCTGGGATTTCATGCACATGCGTGATGAGACAAAAGCCTTAAGACGTATGGTTGTTTGGACGGCTATTTTCTTGATCTGCTACTTGATTTTAATTCTACTTGTTGAAGGAGATTACATTTTCGAAGTATACAAAAGCAACTATGTTAAGTTTGATTTCTAATACATAACCCGACATTAAAATAATCTTTAAATCCTACCAACTTGGTAGGATTTTTTTATAGGGTCATTTTTAATTGAATATTAACTATATGCTTTTTGGTTAACATTTTTTTGTGGTGTATTTTTGCAAACTAAATCAAACGCTTGGAAACGCCACAAAACAGCATCAAAAAGAAAATAGTACTTGGGGTATTGTTCTTACTTCCCATTGCCATTTATATGTTTTTTGCCACTGGAGTTAATAATTTTGGGAAGTTACCGGTGCTATCACAGGATGTGGTAAGTGTCTCAAATTTCAAGGATCTTAACGGCGCCCCTGTTACCTTAGATAATAAAATTACCATTCTTGGTTTTTTTGGAGATACGCCACTACAAACCAAAGCCTATACCTACAACCTTGCACACAAGATTTATAAAAAGAACCATGAATATAAAGAGTTTCAGTTTTTGGTTTTATTACCCGAAAAGGCAAGAAACGGCGCAAAGATTTTAACAAATAAGATTTCTGAGATTGCACCTACAACCGCTTGGAAATATGCCTTCGGAACTCCCCAAGATATACAAGAGGTATTTGCTTCTCTTAATAGTGGTTATTCTCTTGATAGCTCATTGGCTAGTAGTTTTGTGTTTATCATAGACAAGGATGCCCATTTGCGAGGTAGAAATGATGACCAGGACATGCCAGATGGTTTAGTATATGGGTATAACTCTGCAGATATTGGAGATATCAATAACAGAATGAGTGATGATGTTAAAGTTGTTTTGGCAGAATATAGAAAAGAAACAAAAGAAAATAGTAGAAGAAATCAAATTCTAGTAAAACAACAATAATGAAAGCAAAGTATATAGGTCTTTTTGCTGTTATTTTAATTTTTGGGATCATTTTTATCCCAAAAATACATGATCGTATTGTAAATAATACCGTTGTAGATAATACTAGAATGAGCACGTCAAAAAGTCAAGAGGCTGATGTGGTTGTTGATACCTCAAAAACCTTATTGGCCTTGCAACAGGTGCCATCTTTTGATTTTATAAACCAAGACAGTCAGGGGATAAGCAATGATTTCTATAAAGGAAAAGTGTATGTTGTGGAGTTTTTCTTTTCTAGTTGCACCACCATATGTCCTATCATGAATAGAAATATGTTGCAGGTTTCCAAGGAGTTTGCAAATCAAGAAAATTTTGGAATTGCTTCTATTTCCATAGACCCCTCTTTTGATACTCCACAGGTGCTAAAGGCCTATGCAAGTAAATATAATGCAACACATCCAAACTGGCATTTTTTAACAGGAGATAAAGATACTACCCACACACTCTCTAATGAGGGCTTTAAGCTATTTGCTGCTCAAGACAAAGACGAGATAGATGGTTTTTCTCATTCTGGTTTATTTGCCTTGATAGATCAAAACGGGATAGTGCGCTCAAGAAAAGATACCCACGGCAATCCTCTTTTTTATTACAATGGTCTTGAACAAGAAGGTATTGATATGTTAATCCAAGACATTAAAAAACTTTTATAATGAATACAAACCAAGCAGTACCAAAAAACAAGTACAACATCTGGATATGGATCGTTTCTATTGCCATTCCTGTAGTGGTTGCTATATTATTTACTATCAGGATACCTGGTGTAGAACGCATGGGTTTTCTGCCTCCCATTTATGCATCTGTGAATGCCCTTACGGCCCTTGTTTTAATTATGGCGCTATTTCAAATTAAAAAAGGCAATAGAAAAACACACGAGCGTTTTATGAAACTTGCCATAGGTCTCTCTGTTTTATTTTTACTGATGTATGTAGCCTATCACATGAGTTCAGACTCCACAAAGTTTGGAGACACAAATGGAGATGGACTACTCTCCGGTGCAGAGTCAAGCGTTATAGGTGCTATAAAATATGTGTACTACTTCATTTTATTTTCTCATATTTTATTGTCTGTAACGGTAATCCCTTTTGTGTTGGTTACTTACGTTAGGGCAATTAATGGAGATTTTAAAATGCATAAAAAAATAGCTAGAGTTACATTTCCCCTGTGGTTGTATGTGGCTGTAACAGGTGTTATTGTGTATTTAATGATTTCACCTTATTATCCCCTGTAGTATGAAAGCGGGCTTGTTTTTATTGTTACTTGTTATTTGTACTCTTCCAGCAGAGGCTCAGTGCGCTATGTGCCGGGCTGTACTTGAAAGTGAGCAAAGCGGCACAGCTGCCAAGGGAATAAACAACGGAATTATGTACCTAATGGTTTTTCCTTATTTACTTGTTGGAACTGTTGGTTATTTAGTCTACAGAAATCGCCAGAAAATAGTACGGTAATTAGTTGTTTTTTTACTTGAAAAAAACGTAATAAAAAATGTTAATTAGTGTCTTACAAGAGACATTTAATTAATAGATACACCAAAAAGTCTTAACAAGAATTTCACACAATAACACCCCAAAGATTGTTACTTTGTAACTCAATATAATACAGCATGATTGAAATAAAAGATTTACATAAATCATACCATATGGGTAGCAACTCTCTGCATGTTTTAAAGGGTATTGATTTTTCTGTAAAAGAAGGTGAGATGGTTTCTATTATGGGGTCTTCGGGATCTGGCAAATCTACTTTATTGAATATTTTAGGGATGCTAGACGAGGCAGATTTAGGTTCTTACACACTTGATGGAAGACACATTAAAAACTTAAACGAAAAAGTTGCTGCCAAGTATAGAAATCAATTTTTAGGGTTTGTATTTCAGTCATTTAATTTAATTAATTACAAAACAGCATTAGACAATGTAGCTATGCCATTATATTATCAGGGCGTGAAACGTGCCCAGCGCATGGAAAAAGCCCACCATTATCTAGAAAAAGTTGGATTGGCAAATTGGGCTACGCATTTACCAAGCGAACTCTCTGGAGGGCAAAAACAACGTGTTGCAATTGCCCGTGCATTGGCCAGTAATCCTAAGGTGCTCTTGGCAGATGAGCCAACGGGAGCTTTAGACACACAAACCTCTTGCGAGGTTATGGAGCTTATTCAGCAAATTAATGATGAGGGTAAAACCATACTTTTAGTGACCCATGAAGATGATATTGCCCACATGACCAAACGTATTGTTAAACTAAAAGATGGTTTAATTATAGACGATACGCAAGTACCTCAAGTTAGAGCACTTGATGCCCTTGGTAAATCACAAAGTAATGTTTGATATAGATCGTTGGCAAGAAATATTTGAAGCGATAGGGAAAAACAAACTCCGTACTTTTTTAACGGGCCTATCTGTTGCTTCAGGTATTTTTATTTTAGTTATCCTTTTGGGTTTCAGTAGTGGGATTCAAAAAGGAGTAAAGACACAATTTGAGCAGGACGCCGTAAACCGTGTTTCTGTAAGAACTCGCGTTACAACCAAAGAATACAAAGGGTTGAATCCTGGACGTAGAATTCAGCTCCATAATGATGATTTCTCTCAAATCAATACCACCTATGATAACCAGCTTGAATACAAAACAGCCATCTATAATATGTGGTCAAGTCAAGTAACTTATAATGGTGAAACTGGAAATTATAGATTAGAGGGTGCCAATCCAGACCAACAATTCATTGAAAACGCAAGCCTTGTCGTTGGACGTTTTTTAAGTCAAGACGATATGGATGAAACCCGAAAAGTAGCTGTTATTGGTAATATCATTAAACAAGACTTGTTTAAAGAGAAAAGCCCTGTTGGAGAAATCATCTCTATATTTGACGTAAATTTTAAAGTAATAGGGGTTTATACAGACCCAGGGGGAGAAAGAGAAGAAGGACGCGTTTTTGTACCACTTCCAACAGCACAAATTGCATTTAATGGAGGTGATAGAGTTAGATCATTAGCTTACACGGTAAAGATGCATGATGATTTTGACCAGGCCGTAGCTCTCAGTACTGCGCTTTCACAAAACATAAAACAGGACCTTCAATCAAAATATATTATTGCTCCAGATGATAGAAGCGCAGTACGGGTAGATAACACCCTAGAAGAGGCAAAGAAAATATACAGTCTTATAGATATAATACGCAATGTGTTTTGGTTTATAGGTATTGGGACCATTATTGCAGGTGTTGTAGGGGTGAGTAATATCATGCTTATTATTGTAAAAGAACGCACTAAAGAAATAGGTATACGTAAAGCTATTGGCGCTTTGCCAAGTTCTATCATTGGGCTTATTTTGCAAGAGTCGATATTTATTACCTCTATTGCAGGATTTATAGGACTTTTTCTAGGAGTAGGGTTATTGCAAATAATAAGCCCTATGATAGATAATGATTTTATTAAATCTCCACAGGTAGATTTTAACACAGCCATTACAACGGTGCTTATTTTAATTTTTTCTGGCGCCCTTGCAGGCTATTTTCCCGCAAGAAGAGCTGCCAATATTAAACCCGTAGATGCCCTACGAGATGAGTAGTTTTTTTAAATTATAATATAGAAGAAAATAGAATGTTTAATAAAGATCGCTGGAACGAAATACTTGAGGCACTCAATGCCAATAGATTTAGAACAATGCTCACCGCCTTTGGCGTGTTTTGGGGTATTTTTATTTTGGTTTTATTGCTAGCTCTAGTTACAGGTTTAAGAAATGGAGTGAGTAAAGATTTTGGAGATTTTGCCACCAATTCTATGTTTGTATGGGGGCAAGGAACTTCAAAGCCCTATAAAGGCTTACCCAAGGGAAGACGTGTACAATTTAAAATGATTGATGGTGAGATTTTAAAAGAGAAAATACCAGAATTAAAAATTGTATCTCCAAGAAACCAATTGGGCGGCTATCAAGGCACTAATAATGTTACAAGAAAAGAAAAAACAGGCGCCTTTAAAGTGTGTGGAGACTATCCTGAGTTTATACTGCAGCAGCCCATGGATATACTTGCGGGGCGTTTTATAAGTTATTCAGATATCAACGATAAGCGCAAAGCCGTGGTTATAGGCAAAGGTGTAGTGGAGAGTTTATTTGACATAGTGGAAAATCCTATTGGAGATTACATAAAAATTAATGGCGTCAATTTTCTGGTCGTTGGAACCTTTAAAGCGCCAAGCACTGGGGGTGATAACGAAGAGCTAGCCAATACCGTTTATGTTCCCTTTACCACCTTTAATCAGGTGTTTAATAATGCAGATAATGTAAGGTATTTTGCTATTACAGCCCAAGACAATGTGAGTATCACCACCCTAAAACCAAGAGTATTGGAGATTATGCGACAGCAGCGCACCATTCATCCCAATGATCAAAGGGCTATAGGTAATCGAGACCTAGCAGAATCATTCGAGAAAATTACTGGCCTGTTTGATATTTTAAAATTTGTAGGCTTTTTTGTAGGAGCACTGGTATTGTTGTCTGGGGTAATTGGAATTAGTAATATAATGTTAATTGTTGTAAAAGAACGCACCAAAGAAATTGGAGTGCGTCGCGCTTTGGGTGCAACCCCCTGGGATATTAGAGCACAGGTATTACAAGAGTCATTAGTGCTAACCATACTCTCTGGAATGGTAGGAGTCGCGTTCTCTGCTGGAGGTATTTGGATAATGAACTATGTCTTGTCCCTGAGTGGTCCAGTAGAAAATTTTGCCAATCCATCTGTGAATATTCAGGTGATTGGGGTGGCCTTATTAATTTTAATTGTCTCGGGCCTTTTGGCAGGTTTAATACCTGCAACAAGAGCCACACAAATGAAACCCGTTGACGCGCTAAGAGTAGATTAGAAAACCTGTGAAATTGTATTATTTCACAAATTATATAAACGTTTAACTAAAAACAACCTTATTTTAAGGGTCATAGAAATGAAAAGAACAGGAACAATCATCACATTACTGGTTATAGTAATCGCATTTTCTGCAGGTATTTGGTATATCTATTCAAAAGATAAAACAAATCCTGTGGTGTTTCAAACAGAAACAGCAAGTATAAAGACTATCGTTAAAAAGACGGTAGCTACAGGTAATATTGTGCCAAAAGAAGAGGTGTTAATCAAGCCTAATATTTCTGGAATTATAGATGAGATATTTGTTGTAGCCGGAGATGTTGTTCTTGCTGGAGATTTGATTGCTAAGGTGAAAGTAGTCCCTAACATAAACTCTCTTAACAGCGCTAAAAACAATATAAATAGTGCGAAAACTCAGGTAGAAACAGCACGATTGGCTTTAGAGAGTCAAAAAAGCATATACTTGCGCCAAAAAGAGTTGTTTGATAAATCGGTGGTTTCTGCCAATGAATTTGATCAAGCACTTCTGAGTTACAACCAAGCCCAGCAACGTTACAATCAAGAAAATGTATTACTAACTGCGGCAAAACAAACTTTTGATATTGTAAAGACAGGTACAGCAAAAGGATTAGGTGCTGCTGCCAATACAGAAATTAGAGCTACGGTTTCAGGTATGATTTTAGATATACCAGTAAAAGTGGGTAACCAGGTCATAGAATCAAATAACTTTAATGATGGTACTACCATTGCTACTATTGCCGATGTCGAAAAAATGATTTTTGAAGGAAAGGTAGATGAGAGTGAGGTTGGAAAAATAACAGAAAACTTACCTTTAGAAATTACTGTAGGTGCTATTGAAAATAAAAAGTTTAACGCAGTTTTAGATTTTATTGCACCAAAGGGGGTAAGTGAAAATGGAGCGATACAGTTTGAAATAAAAGGAACCCTTAATAATCAAAATGCCACTTTTATTAGAGCAGGGCTGAGTGCCAACGCTTCAATTATTCTTGCAAGGGCAGAAAATGTATTAAGTATTAAAGAGGCATTGGTACAGTATGATCCAAAAACGAAAAAGCCATATGTAGAGATTGCAATTGGTACTCAAGAATTTCAGCGCAAAGAAATTAGCCTAGGGGTGAGTGATGGTCTTTTTGTTGAGGTACTTGAGGGGGTAACCCAACAAGACAATATCAAGGTTTGGAATCAATTAAAACCTGCTGGAGCTGGAAAGGCTTGGTAGAAATTAATGTATTATTTTAACAAATAGTGTAACAATTTAAGCAAGCTAAAGACTTACACAACAACTACAATCAACGTATGAAAAAGTTAGGAATTTTATTATTTGTCTTAACCATATCAACTTGGGCTAATGCCCAGGTAAAGAAATGGACTCTCTCAGAGTGTGTACAATACGCCTTAGACAACAACATATCGGTAAAGCAAAGCGAATTAGATTTAGCAGCCACAGATATTGAAAAAATGTCTGCCACTGGAGCATTTTTACCTTCATTAAATTTCAGTACCAATACCTCAGAGAATACGGGCTTGAGTTTTAACCCGCTAACAAACAATGCCGAGACTACAACGTTTTTGTCTGTAAATGGGTCTGTAAATGTTGGGTATACCCTTTTCGATGGTTTAAGAAATTATAGAAGAGTGCAGCGGGCAGCATTATCTCAACTCTCTAGCCAGTATAGATTGGCCAAAATGAAAGATGATATTTCTTTATTTGTTGCAAATGGATACTTGCAAGTATTATTAAATAAAGCAAACGCAGCTGCAGTAGTTGCCCAAAACCAAGTAACCAAAGAGCAGATAGAGCGCACCAAAAAACTTATAGACGCAGGCGTATTGCCAAGAGGTGATTTATTAGAGATTGATGCCACAGACGCCTCAGAGCAGCAGCGTATTGCAGTGGCAGAAAATGCGGTTAAAATTTCTTTAATTGGTTTGGCGCAATTACTACTTATAAAAGACTACGAAAACTTTGATATTGTAGATGAGGACTATCAAGTAGTAAACAATGCGATTGCTTTAAAATCTGTAGATGAGCTTATAGAGGGTGCAAAACAGACGCGCTCAGAGGTAAAAATTGCCGAGCAAAATGTAACTATTTCAGAGAAAGATTTACAAATTGCAAAGGGAGCAAGCTTACCTACTTTAAGTGCTTTTTTTGGATATAACTCGCGTTACACCAATGCTGGCTCCTTTACTCAAGATCTAGATCCAGACAATCCTTTTATTACTCAAGAAATTGGTATTGTAGAACAAACGGGACAATCTGTAGTTGGTCAATTTCCAAACACTATTAGTAGAGAAGTTGAGGCAGATCCTTTTGTAGACCAGGCCTATGAGAATGATGGAATTAGTTATGGCTTGCAATTAAACATTCCTGTTTTTAACGCGTTCTCTGTAAGGGCGAATGTAAGGCGAAGTAAAATTTCTTTAGAAAGAAGTAAACTTCAATTACAGCAAGCAGCCTTAGATTTAGAATCAAATGTCTATCAGGCATATGTTGATGCAGAAGGCTCTAGAAAGGCCTATCAGGCAGCTCAAAAATCTGTAGCATCTCAAGAGTTAGCATATCAATATGCAAAAGACAGATATGACGCAGGTGCTACAAATGCTTTTGATTTCAGTCAATCCAAGCTTCGTTATGATAATGCACAGGTAGAGTTAAATAGAAGTAAGTACGATTATATTTTTAAAATCAAGGTGTTGGAGTTATATTTCGGTATTCCAGCAACCGAGTTAAAATTTTAATATGAAGAAAAAAACACTTTTTTGGGTTTTAGGTATTGTTTTAGTTGTTTTAGTTGTTCTTGTTGGTGGTAAAAAAGCAGGAATGTTTGGTAAAACCAAAAGAGGAAAAGAGGTTGAAACAGCAAAAATCACTCCTATAGATATCATTGAAACTGTAGCTGCTACAGGAAAAATTCAACCAGAGGTGGAAGTAGCTCTTTCCTCTGAAGTTTCTGGAGAAATTATCTCACTTCCAATAAAAGAAGGACAAGAGATTAAAAAAGGGGAGTTACTTGTAAAAATTAATCCAGATTTAATACAAGCAGCGGTGAGTCAAAGCCAAGCTGGACTTCAAAACATCAAAGCTCAATTAGCCCAAGCCGAGGCCTCAGCTAGAAATGCAAAAGCGAACTATCAAAGAAACAAAACCCTCTTTGACAAGGGTGTGATTTCAAAACTAGATTGGGACCGCTCTGTTGCAGAGTATGAGGGCGCACAGGCCAATGTAGAATCTGCATTTTATAGTGTAAAAAGTGCAGCGGCAAGTTTAAAACAGGCTAAAGATAATTTATCTAGAACGGCTATCTACGCTCCAATGTCTGGTACGATTTCAAGATTGGCCGTAGAGCTAGGGGAACGCGTGGTAGGAACTGCACAAATGGCTGGAACAGAAATAGTACGTGTTGCAGACCTCACAAACATGGAGGTTGAGGTAGATGTAAATGAAAATGACATCGTAAAAGTGAATGTTGGAGATAAAACCATTGTGGAGGTAGATGCCTATTTAAAAAGAGAATTTAGAGGTGAGGTTACAGAGATTGCAAACTCAGCCCTCACAGCATTATCTTCAGATCAGGTAACAAACTTTAAGGTAAAGGTTCGTATTTTGCCAGAGTCATATTCAGATCTAACCCAGGGCAAGCTAGAGAGTTATTCCCCATTTCGTCCTGGCATGACAGCCACCGTAGATATTATAACAAATAAGAGAACTCAAATTATTGGTGTACCTATTAGTGCCGTGGTTATAAAAAACGATACAACGTGCACTAAAGAAGAAATAATCAAAAAGAAAATTAGCTCAGAAAAACAAGAAAAGTATGAGGTGGTTTTTGTTAAAAATGGAGAAAAAGCAGCCCTTAGAGTAATTAAAACTGGAATCCAAGATGATAGTAATATTGAGGTTTTGTCTGGGCTTATTGCAGGAGATGAAGTAATAACGGGTCCCTACAATACCGTTACAAAATCATTAAAGTGCGATGATTTAATAGATATCAAACAAGAGGAAGACGAGCTAGAATAATGGCAACAATACTTTGCATAGAAACGGCCACTAAAAATTGTTCTGTAGCGCTTTGTGTGAATGGAAATGTTATTTCTTTACAGGAAGACAATCCAAAAAATGAACCTGAAACGCATTTTTCTCATGCAGAAAAATTACAAGTTTACATCACCCAGGTATTAACCCAAGCTAATATTTCAAAAAATGATCTGGACGCCATTGCCGTGAGCAAAGGTCCAGGGTCTTACACGGGCCTTAGAATTGGTGTTTCTACTGCAAAAGGACTTTGTTTCGCATTAGATATTCCCTTACTTGCCATTTCTACACTACACTCATTAGCAAGACAGGTTACAGGATCTTTGGTAGTGCCTATGTTAGATGCAAGAAGGATGGAGGTATACAGTGCTGTTTTTTCAACTGGGATGGAACAAATTAGAGAAATACAGGCCCAAATTATAACCCAAGATTCTTTTAAAACCTACCTTGATAGAGGCCAGGTAACCTTTATTGGTGATGGGGTAGAGAAATTTGAAGCGGTATGTACCCACCCAAATGCCGTTTTTATTACAAATGCATTGCCATCTGCCTCCCAAATGGCTGGGGCTGCAGCTCACATGCTTAGCGCTAACCAGATCCAAGATGTTGCTTATTTTGAACCTTATTATCTCAAAGATTTTATTTCTCTATAATTGGTTAGTTGCCTTTTTTTGTTTTAAGATCTTTCATTTAAAATGTCGTGGGCTGAAGATCAAAAAATCAACTCAATTATACGTATTTTTAACCTGTGAATACAAAAACATTTGATGTTATAGTAATTGGTGGTGGTGCGGCAGGATTTTTTGCTGCAATCAATCTTAAAACCGAATCTCCAAATCTTAAAGTTGCTATTCTAGAGAGAGGAAGCCAAGTGCTTACAAAGGTTAAAATTTCTGGAGGTGGAAGATGTAATGTTACCCATGGGGAGTTTACACCCAGTGAGCTTTCCAAAAATTACCCAAGAGGAGAAAAAGAATTGTTAGGGCCTTTTCATACTTTTATGACGGGAGATACCCTGGCATGGTTTGAGCAAAGAGGTGTTACTTTAAAAATGGAAGAAGATGGAAGAATGTTTCCTACCTCAAATACCTCCCAAACTATTATAGACTGTTTTTTAAATGAAATTTCTACCCTTGGCGTTGCTCTTTTAAAAGAGCAACCTGTTAAAGAAATTCATAAACTAGATAGCTCATGGAGTATTACTACAAGCAAGGAAACATTTTTAGCCCAAAAGATTGTTGTTGCTACAGGGTCTAATCCAAAAATATGGAATATTTTAAGTGCCCTGCAACATACCATTGTTGCTCCTGTCGCATCTTTGTTTACTTTCAATATTAAAGACCAAAGAATTAAAGACCTCCCGGGTGTCTCTGCCCAAGTTAGTATAAAGGTAATGGGCCAAAAAGATAAGGTTGTTTTGCACAGTGAAGGGCCTTTGCTTATAACGCATTGGGGGATGAGTGGGCCTGCTATTTTAAAACTATCTGCCTGGGGTGCAAGGATTTTAGAGGCCTTAGATTATACATTTACTATTGTTGTTAATTGGTTGTTGTATAACAACCAACAAGATGTGTTGGAGGATTTGCTGCAACTTAAATTAAAAAACCCAAAACAAACCATAGCCAAGTATCCTCAATTTGATATCCCAAAGCGGTTGTGGCAAAGTATTGTAAAAACAAGTGGTATTACCACCACAGAGATTTGGGCAGACATACCTAAGAGCAAACTACAAAACCTAGCACAGCAGCTTACACAATCTTATTTTGAGGTATCTGGTAAAAGCACCTTCAAAGAGGAGTTTGTTACTGCCGGAGGTGTGGCTTTGGAGGAGGTTAATTTTAAAACCTTTGAGAGTAAAATACATCCTACTTTATATTTTGCCGGAGAGGTTATTAATGTTGATGCTATCACTGGAGGTTTTAACTTTCAAAATGCTTGGACTAGCGCCTATATTGTATCAAAGGCAATTTCTAAAGAGTTAAAGCAGTAGACAAATAGTACCATTTCTTCATTTTTAAAAGAAAGCTATTTGCGTATCTTTACGGTTTAAACCTTTGCCCACTAATTTAGGCCCATATATGACCATTGAAGATTTTATTCCACAGCCTTATACAGAAATTGCCCAAAAAGCAAGTGTGTCTTATCAATCTCCTAGTAATATAGCTTTGGTGAAATACTGGGGAAAGTACGGCGAGCAACTTCCTCAAAATGCCTCTATAAGCTTCACACTAAGTAAGTGTAGAACGGAAACTACTCTGCACTATGAAAAAAAATCCAAAGGCGGGTATGATTTTAAGGTCTATCTTGATGGAGTACGTGAGGAAGGTTTTGAGCCTAAAATCCATAAATTTTTTCAACGCGTTGAGCAGTACCTTCCTTTTATTGATGAGTATCGTTTTTTGATTAAAACACAAAACACCTTTCCTCACAGCAGTGGTATTGCTAGTTCTGCAAGTGGAATGAGCGCCCTTGCAATGTGTCTAGTATCCCTAGAGGCTAAACTAAACAAAACCAATACCACATCAACACAAAACAAAACCTTCCAGTTACAGAAAGCATCTTTTCTCGCTCGTTTAGGTTCGGGGAGTGCAGCTAGAAGTATTAATGGGCCGCTAGTTGTTTGGGGTGCACACTCAAAGATAAAGGGTAGTAGCAACCTTTTTGGGACACCATATCCTTATAAAGTACATGAAAATTTCAGTAAGTATCACGACACTATTTTATTAGTAGATAAAGCACAGAAGCAGGTAAGTAGTACTGTGGGTCATGATTTGATGCACAATAATCCTTATGCCACCCAGCGTTTTGAGAAAGCAAATAGCAATTTAGAGCAACTTGTTTCTATTTTCGAATCTGGAGATTTAGATTCTTTTATTGCCCTGGTAGAGAGTGAAGCCTTGCAATTACATGCCATGATGATGGCCAGTTCCCCCTATTTTATTTTAATGAAACCAAACACTCTAGAGATTCTTGATTGTATTTGGAACTACAGAAAAACAACAAATAGCAAGGTCTGTTTTACACTAGATGCAGGGGCTAATGTACATGTATTATATCCATCGAGTGAAAAAAAGAAGGTGCAACAATTTATAAAAAATGAGCTTTCTAAGTACTGTAAAGACGGTACTTACATTGATGATATTGTAGGAGTGGGAGCCTCTATAATGTAGTGTTGTTTAATAACTTGTAGGCTAGTATTGACAGTGTATCTTTACTTTTGTTTTTAGGATTTCCATAACAATATATTTGCTCTTTTAGAGTATCTTTGTAATTATTATGTACCTTTAGTGGTGCAATACAAACATTTATGAAAGGTCCTCTTTTTTATTCAAAAATATTACTCTTCGGAGAGTATGGTATTATCAAAGACTCAAAAGGACTCTCTATCCCTTACAATTTTTTTAAAGGTGCCTTAAAAACAGACAAGCAATTAACTGATCTTACCGCAAGTTCCAATGAGAATCTGAATCACTTTGCAGGATATTTAAAACAGCTTCAACAAGACAATCCTGAGCTTGTCGCCTTTAATATACAAGCATTACAAAATGACATTGATAAAGGGATGTATTTTGACAGCAGTATTCCTCAAGGATATGGTGTTGGAAGTAGTGGCGCACTAGTTGCAGCTATTTATGATAAATACGCAACACAAAAAATCACAATACTTGAAAACTTAACACGCGAAAAACTACTGGCATTAAAGAAAATATTTGCAGCCATGGAATCTTTCTTTCACGGTAAATCTTCCGGTCTTGATCCATTAAACAGTTATTTAAGCTTACCGATACTTATTAATAGCACTGAAGACATAGAAAGCGCAAACATCCCCTCTCAAACCATAGATGGTAAAGGCGCAGTGTTTTTGTTGGACACAGGTATTATTGGAGAAACAGCTCCTATGGTACATATCTTTATGGAGAAAATGAAACAAGAAGGTTTTAGAAATATGTTAAAAAATCAATTTGTAAAACATACAGATGCTTGTGTGCATGATTTTTTAAAAGGAGATGTTAATTCTCTTTTCTCAAACGTCAAACAACTCTCTAAAGTAGTTTTGGATAATTTTTCACCTATGATTCCTAAAGCATTTCAATCTGTTTGGAAAAAAGGAATTGAAACCAATACCTATTATCTCAAACTTTGCGGCTCTGGAGGAGGCGGTTATATGTTAGGTTTTACCGAAGACATTGATAAGGCTCGAACAGCGCTCAAGGGACACACTTTAGAAGTGGTTTATAATTTCTAGATAACGCTCAATTCATTTCATCTTTATGTTAAGCAGAAAACAAAAACACATTATGTTAAAGTTTTTTAGCTTGTTCTCTGTAGTAAGAGGGTATAATATTTTGGTTATTATTCTTGCCCAATATCTTACCTCAATTTACATTTTGGCTCCCAACCTACCTCTTGGTGATGTCCTCCTTGATGTTAATCTACTGATGTTAGTCCTATCGTCAGCAGCAGCAATTGCCGCTGGATATATCATCAATAGTTTTTATGACAGTGATAAAGACCTTATCAATAGGCCAACTAAAACAATTTTGGATAGATTGGTGAGCCAAAACACAAAGCTGTCTGGATACTTTATTCTGAATTGCCTTTCTCTTGTGTTTGCAAGCTATGTCTCTTTTAGAACAGTGCTTTTCTTTTTAGTCTACATTTTTACAATTTGGTTTTACTCTCACAAACTCAAAAAATTTTTATTTATAGGAAATCTTACTGCTGCAATTTTAGCGGTCATTCCGTTTTTTGCAGTGTTTATTTACTATCAAAACTTTAACAATGTAATTTTTGTACATGCTACTTTTTTGTTTTTGCTCATTGCCATGAAAGAGCTTACCAAAGATTTAGAGAACATCAAAGGTGATTTAGCCCAAAATTACAAAACCATCCCGGTTGTATATGGAGTTGATGTAGCAAAAACGATGCTTACCGCCCTTAGTATTGCCACGTTAATCCCTGCTGTATTACTACTGCTGTATTTTTCAATAGGGTACATGGATTATTATTTTTACGGTAGTAGTATAGCTCTAGTATTTTTTGATGTTTTTCTCTGGAAATCCAGTAAAAGGAGCCACTTTCTTACCTTACATAATATATTGAAATTAATCATTGTTGTGGGTGTGTTTAGTATTGTTTTGATAAATGTCAATCTAGTTTTGAGCAAGGTTTTTTAAGCTGCTATTATTGGCCTTGATGCAATAAAATTACTAACTTAGTGCCATGCAAAAAGAAAATTTACTCAATGTTGCCTTATCTCAAATTGCTCCTGTATGGTTAGATAAAGAGGCTACGCTGCAAAAAATATATACTCAAATACAACAAGCAGCAGCAAAGCAAACAGAGCTTATTGTCTTTGGTGAGGGATTGCTACCCGGCTATCCATTTTGGCTTGCCTTAGCAGATGGAGCACTCTGGAATACTTCCCTAAATAAAGAGCTGTATGCACACTATCTTCGTAATTCTATCACCATAGAAAATGGTGATTTAGACCCCCTATGCGCTTTGGCAAAAAAACACCACATGGCAATCTACTTGGGTATTATTGAGCGTCCATTAGATAGAGGCGGCCATAGTGTTTACGCCTCCTTGGTTTATGTTAATCAAAAAGGAGAAATTCAATCTGTACACCGTAAATTACAACCCACCTATGATGAGCGTCTAGCTTGGGCCCCCGGAGATGGAAATGGCCTGCAAGTACACCCTCTCAAAAAATTTACAGTGGGAGGCCTAAACTGCTGGGAAAACTGGATGCCATTGCCAAGAGCAGCATTATATGGGCAAGGCGAGAATTTGCATGTTGCCGTCTGGCCAGGGAGTGATCATAACACCAAAGATATTACTAGATTTATAGCAAGAGAGTCACGCAGTTTTGTGCTCTCTGTATCTGCCTTAATGTCTAAAACTCATTTTCCTTTAAACACTCCACACTATTCAAAAATCACAGAAAATTGCCCAGACATATTAGCTAATGGCGGTAGTTGCATTGCTGGGCCAGATGGCGAGTGGATTTTGGAGCCAGACATCCATACAGATGGAAACATCTACCATACCCTTGATTTTAATAAAGTCTATCAAGAACGCCAAAATTTTGATCCTGCAGGGCATTATTCTCGTCCAGATGTAACCAAATTAACTATAAATACAGAGCGGCAATCTACCATCAGCCTTGTTGATTCTAAAGAGCAGTTATAGCTATTGGCTTTGCTTGCTATACCTTTTCTTTGCGCCATTTTTGTTTCAAGTATGAGCGTTAACCAATCAACGAAATTATTAAATTAAAGCGTATCTTTGCGCCCAATTTAAAATCACCTGGATTTCAGGAATTTACATCATGAGTAGAAACGATAACAAAAGAAAGGGAGCCAGCAAAGGGCAAGGTAAAAACGCGAAGTTTAAAAGCAATGATCGCAATTCAGTGTCTAAGCCAAGGGTTGGAAAATCTAGAGCGGGTGAGGTAAAGCCAGGGGGTATTACCCCAAAACCAGCTAAGAGGAAACACGATGTTGTTGATGGTATTCGTTTAAATAAATACATTTCAAACAGTGGTATTTGTTCTCGAAGAGAGGCAGACACCTATATAGCTACTGGATTGGTTACCGTGAATGGTAAAATTATTAATGAAATGGGCTATAAGGTAAAACTTGAAGATGATGTCCGTTTTGATGGGCGTCGTCTCAATCCAGAACCTATGTCATATGTGCTGTTAAACAAGCCAAAAGGATTTGCCACCACCACAAGTGATAGCAAGGGTAATACTGTTATGGATTTAGTAGCTAATGCATCTTCTGGGCGTATTACTCCCATTGGTAGATTGGGTAGAAATGCTACTGGCCTACTGTTTTTTACCAATGATGATAAACTCAAAGAAAAACTTAGCAAAAAAGGAATGGAACGATTATTTCATGTAGAGCTCGATAAAAACCTAAAAGCTGCAGATTTAAAGGAAATTTCTGAAGGAATTCAAATAGGGCCAAAGAAAATACAAATCGAAGAAATAAGCTACGTTGATAATAAACCTAAAAGGGAAGTTGGCCTAAAAATAAAGCATATGGGCAATAGTGTGATTCGTCAAATTTTCGATCACTTAGGATACAATATTTTGCGTCTAGACTGTGTTACTTTAGCACATTTAACCAAAAAAGACCTTCCAAGAGGACGCTGGAAAACTCTTACTAAAGAAGAATTAGAATTGTTTTCTATGCTCTAGAACCTAGAAAAAACATTTTTATAAAATTATTGTACAACTCCCTTTTTAGGGAGTTTTTTAATGAATATTTCCCAAAGTGCGAAACCTATTACCACACAATATTCTATGGCAACTAGCAGTAGGTTTTCATTAAATCCATTTGCCCCATATCCTGCATAACTAAAACAAATCATAAAGCTCCACAGCAGTGGGAATTTATATTTGGTAAACACGCTAAGCAATACGGGTGTTGCTATGTACCACGGGTGAACTGTAGTGGCCAATAAAAAGTAAATTGAAATCGCCAGTAACATCCCAGTGATGAGTTTTTGTGTGGTATTGTATTTTTTAAATACAGCAAGCAACATAATACAAATAAAAACCACCATTGGCAAAATGAGGCCAACTGTGGCTATGATGTTCCAACCAATAGTTTGAAATCCTATCCAACGTATGATATAGTAAACACTTGCGTTAAATTCAAAGCTTTGAAACCATAAGCTAATAGTTGCACTAAAATTAGAAATAAAGGTCTTGGAGACAAAGGGCGCAAAACATAGTGCTGTGATGGCAAGGATTACCCAATAAAATTTTTTCATTTTCCAAAATCCTTTCTTAAATAGACCCTCTGGTGCTAGATATTTATAAAATAGTGGCAGAAAAAGTAAAGGCAATAACTTTACAGAAACAGAGATGCCAAGAAGTATTGCTGCCAATACCCATCTTTTTTTATCTAGCAAGTACAAAGCCCAAATAACAAAAAAGAGCATCACTGCTTCAAAGTGCAAATTTCCAGTAAGTTCTATAATGATAAAGGGGTTTAAGAAATACCAAAAAATATTTTTTACAGGCAGCTTGAGTCTTTCTAATAGTTTTTTTGCGAAATATAATATGCCCAAATCTGCCCCAATGATTATAATACGCAGCACAACCACAGACCCAAGGATCGATTTTTTTGCAAACAGGGCTGCCAAGGTAAAACACAGTTGGTTGATTGGAGGGTAGTTGCTATAATGGCTTGCGTTTAGACTCCCCATGCCTTGGATAAGTACCTTGGCATTTGAGATAGCCTCTAGAGAAGTTAGCCCTGTAGTATTAAGTACCCCATTTGATAGTTGTTGTGGAGAAAAAATATAAGGATTTATTCCTAAAACAAGGAGCCTTCCGTCCCAAATAAAGCGATAAAAGTCCTGAGAAAGATTCGGGATTGCAGGTAAAAATAACACTCTTGCTGTTATACCGATAACCGCCCAGGGCCAAAAATTAAATTTTGTGCGTTGAATAATTCTCCAGGCTGCGTAAAACAAACCACTGTATAAAAGTAGTAGGTTTAAAAAGTCACTCCGTTCTAGAAAATAGGCAAAAAGAAAATACAGTAACATGCTCCCAATACCAGGGATTAGAAACGGTTTATATGGGAGCAGATGTTTAATAGTTTGTGATGATTTATATTACAGATAGTATTGCCTTTATATTAATCTTTGTTTGTGAGACTTTTAAAGAACACAAAGCCAAAACCTATACAAAGCATTAGGTGGAATGGAAACAATCCAAAATCACCTCCTTGGTCACCCACCACAAAAGCCGCATACATACCAAAGCCGAAGTAGCACATTAACATACCTTCAAAAATAACATGTACTGAAATGTTTTTTTTTAAGTATTTGTTTCCTTTCCATTTATCTTTTAGGGTGTTAATGTTAAATTTTGGAGTTCGTACAAAGTCACTTTTTTTTCCCATATGCCCTTCAATAACTGCAATGGTATTGTGTAGAGAAAAGCCCATAGCAACAGAGAAAAAAGCAAAGAACATCCCTATGTATTTTATAAATTGTTTTACACCTCCACCATATATAGATTTGAAGGTATACCAGTAACAAACAAAGAAAATAGCAGTGCTCACCACAAAGAAACTCATCACGATGAAATAGCCTTTTAAATACAAATTTTCATTTTTAATATACAGCATGGGGATGCTTAAAATAGCTACTAAAAAAATATTTAAAAACATAGTACTATTTAGTAAGTGAAGTAAGCTATGTATTTTGGTTTTTGAAGACACATGGTTACTTTTCAAGACACGCCTAGACATTTTTTGAAAGTTCTCTGCGCCTCCTTTATTCCACCTAAATTGTTGTGAGCGTGCTGCGCTAATTACAACAGGGAGTTCTGCAGGTGTTTCTACATCTTCTAAGTATTTAAACTTCCAGCTTTTTAGCTGTGCTCTGTAACTAAGGTCCAGATCTTCTGTAAGGGTGTCTCCCTCCCAGTTTCCGGCATCCAATATACAGGCGCGTCTCCAAACACCAGCGGTACCGTTAAAGTTGATGAAATGTCCTTTGCTGTTTCTTCCTACTTGCTCTAGGGTAAAGTGGGCATCAAGCGCAAAGGCTTGTACTTTAGTTAGCAGGGAGTAGTTTTTATTAATATGTCCCCAGCGTGTTTGCACCACGCCTATTTCTAAGTCTTTAAAATAGGGTATGGTTTTATATAGCCAGTTGTGTTGAGGTAAAAAATCTGCATCAAAAATTGCAATATACTCTCCTTTTGCTATTTCCAATCCTTGCTTTAATGCCCCTGCTTTAAAACCAGATCTGTTGCTGCGGGTAATGTGTTTTATGTCCAGTCCTGTTGCCTGTAGCTGCTTTATTTTTAAGGCCGTTGTTTTAAGGGATTCATCTGTAGAATCATCCAATACTTGTATTTCAAGCTTCTCTCTTGGGTAGTCAATTTTTGCTATGTTATCAAGAAGCCGCTGCATTACATACATTTCATTATACACAGGAAGCTGGATGGTCACCGCTGGAATTTCTTCTGGGTTTTCAAAATCAAACACGGGGCAATGTGCTGTTTTTTTCTTGGCACTTAGGTAGTTAATAAGCAGGTTTAATTGCGCTAAAGCATACATGAGTATAAGTAAGAGCGAGCCGGTGTAAACAACCATGATAATGGTTTGCAGTATCATTTTTTAATAGAATATTTAAAAATCCAAGTTAAGATTTTAACACCAGCAAAGATAGCACCTTTTAGTGTCCCTGACACTTTCGATACTCCAATTCTATTGCGGTATCTCATCGGGACCTGTGTATAGGTGTAGCTTTTTTTCAGTGCTTTTAATTGCATTTCAACGGTCCAGCCGTAGGTTTTGTCTTGCATTTCTAGTGCAAGTAGCTTAGAATATTTTATAGCCCTAAAAGGACCAAGATCTGTAAAACGGGCACCAAAAAAAAGCTTCATTAAAGATGTTGCCAACCAGTTTCCAAATTCCTGAGGGTAGGTCATGGCGCCATCTTCCCTCAATGCCTTTACTCTTGCTCCTATAACAAGGTCTATGTCTTTTTCTATAATTGGGGATATGAGCTGGGTTAGCTGCTGGGGATAGTCACTATAATCACCGTCTAAAAAGACAATGATATCTGGCTTGGTTTTTTGTAATGATATATAGCTCATGGCTTTTAGACAGGCATGGCCATAGCCTCTTTTAAGCTCATTGATAACCGTAGCTCCAGCAGTTTTGGCAACCCTTTCTGTGGCATCTGAAGAGTTGTTATTAACTACTATAATTTCATCAACAATAGGCGGTATGTCTTGAATGACTTTACCTATGGAGTTTTCTTCATTGAAGGCGGGAATGATGACCTTAATTATAGTGCTCAATTGTCTTTTATAGGAATGTTGAGTTCTTTTTGTTGGGCAGGTACAATGTGTTCATCAAAATACCAAGAAGACCATTTTTCTATTGATAAAAATAGACCCACACCTACAAAGAGGGTTATAATAATTAGTAGCATTAAATTTTTTCGTTTACTTTTTTTATCAATTGCGCATTGATTTTGTTTTTTTCTAAAAGTATACACACCATAGATACCTATACAAAGTGCGATCCCTTTTAACACCCATGCTCCCGTACCAGAGCTTCCGTCATCTTTGTAAAAAAAATCAGCAAAGGATATGGCATACACACCACTCATTAGACCAAACATAAATAAAATGGCAGGTGCAACACAACACAAAATACCTGCAATTGCAGCGCTAATAGAGTATTTCAAGCTCCACTTAATTAAATTTGGTTTTTTTTCTTGAGTCATGATGTTTTATTTAAGATTACTCAAAGTTACTAAATATGTTTTTTATAATATGTGTAAATCTCCTCTGCAGACGCTCCCAACCATTTTTTTAGGTATATCATCAAAAAGTGATATTGCAAGTGCCAAACCCCTTTTTTTTCATACAATCGGGCAGAGGTGATAATCCAATGTTGGATTACAACAAATTGTTTTTTTTTGTAGAGTTGGTTGGTGAGTATTTGGTCTTCATAGATCGTATACTTCTGGTCAAAACCTCCTATTTCATTAAAAAGAGCTTTGGTGATAAAAAGACTTTGATCACCACCACGGCATATTTTCCAATTAAAGCGTGTTGCCCAACTCACCAGGGCTAACCACCAATGATTGCTGTCAAATCTCATCTTAAAACATCCTGCTAGGCGTTGTTTTTTAATTTCAGATATAATACATGTATCAAAACCTTTTGGAGGGTATGAATCTGCGTGTAAAAAATATAAAATTGAACTTTTGCTGAGGTTTGCCCCAGCGTTCATTTGTTTGGCACGACCTCTTTTTGATACAATTATTTTAATGTCAATACTGGCAGTTATAGAAAACTCTTGGATCAAAGCAACAGTATTGTCCTGGCTATGGCCGTCTACCACAATAATTTCTGAAATATAACCTCCCGCTTGTTTTTCAATAAGATAGGCTAACAGGCCCTTAACATTTTCTGCTTCATTGAGAACCGGAATGATAATACTAATACTGTTTGCAGCTATTGGCATAGGGTTTTACTTGTTTAATTCCCAGTTATAATCCAAGTAGTTTATGTTAGCATTACGCTGTATTTTTATCGTAGAATAGGTGTTTAGAAATTCAATTAAGCTTTGGTTTTTCTTGAAATCTTTAGAGAACCACTTAA
>Ga0209532_1000634_pt1 | contig 30139 bp, 30 predicted proteins | sample COG_02_FD_184746 | JGI IMG/M metagenome (GOLD analysis project Ga0209532, IMG submission 184746) | Pelagic Microbial community sample from North Sea - COGITO 998_met_02 (SPAdes) (version 2) | ecosystem: Environmental > Aquatic > Marine > Neritic zone/Coastal water | place: Helgoland, sampling... | reverse complement strand
TTCGTATCTCAGCAGCAAACATCGGACCAAATCTATTCCACCAAAACCGAACTGTTTCGTGGCTGATCTCAATGCCTCGTTCGTGCAGAAGATCTTCCACGTTACGGAGTGAGAGCGGAAAACGAATGTACAGCATCACAGCTACGCGGATGATGTCTGGGCTCGTTTTAAAGGACCTGAATGGAGAGCGTTTTATCATACGGCGAGGCTACGAAACCGCCCGCCCCGTCTCAAGTTAGTTTTGCCTGAAAGTACCTACAAATACACCCTGCCCATTTCAACGTGTGGTTTTTTTGAATGAGTTGGCGTGCTCTTGACTGGACCATCGATCTTTACAATTTTGCTAGACTTATCTGAATTTTTGATGCTACTTAAGTCTTAATATCGGTTTATTAGTTAGAATGAAATGACTTATCCTCGCATAAAAATACGTGCACTTCAGGCTTTTGTAGCTGTGTTTGAAGAACAATCCTTCAGTCGGGCAGCTGAGCGGGAAAACACAACTCAATCGGGAATGTCTACACAAGTGAAGGAACTTGAACTAACCCTCGGCACTCAATTGCTAATTCGTGAGCGTAAGAAACTCATGCTAACTCCAGCCGGTAAGATCATCTACCGCGAGGGGCAAAGTATATTAAAAGCCTTGATGGCGACAGAAAAATCCGTGAGCGAAATGCAAGGTGGAGTCGCGGGGCTGGTACGATTTGGCATGATCCCGTCGCTAACACGATCGGCTCTTATTCCCGCACTTGCACAGTTCAAATCAGAATTTCCGGATGTTGAGCTGTCGTTGCTGGAAGAGTATAGCTACTCGCTGATGCGCCGGGTCCTGGACGGTGAGCTTGATTTTGCGCTCGTACCTTCGACAGACGTACCGTCTGGGCTTACTGCGCGTTTTGTTGGCCGTGATCGTGAAATGCTTGTATCGAATGCAACATCTCACTCAGATCATGATCATATGATAGAAGTGCCACTTTCCTCCTTGCAAGGCGCCCGATTGATTGTTCCGTCGCGCTTAAATGTCCGGCGCAAACGGATTGATACGTTACTGAACACGCACGGAATTCATGTTGCTGAGCTTTTGGAAATGGACGGCATGTTGGTAACTCTCGAAATGATAGGCGCAACAGATTGGGTTGCAATCCTACCTTGGGCGATTTGTCATCGAGATCGATTAGGCGACGTGCGTCGCTTGAATCCGATCAAGGATCCGCCTATCAGCCTGGACTATGTATTGGTTGAGAAAACAGAAGCCGCACAACCACAGGCCGCCCGCCTTCTTGTAGACTGTCTGATCCAGCATATTGCCAAAATTCTGGCCGATAAAATTTCTGGTAACGATATAGGAAATCCCGAACCGCTGCATCAGAAAATATGATTCTGCATCCCATGTTTTTGTGAAAAGGTAAAACACGCAACAATGGAGAACTTTGGCATGACCGTTGGCATTGTAGGCTTGGGAAATATGGGGCGACCAATCGCGGAACACCTCAGCGAGGTGGGCGAAACACTCGTTCTTTGGAATCGAACCTCCAGCAAGGCCGAGGGGATTCCTAACAGCACGATTATGAAATCGCCATGCGCTGTCGCTGAATCAGCCGACCTCGTGCTGTCCATTCTCGCAGATGATCGCGCCCTGCAAGCAGCTTATGATGGGCGCGGTGGGATTTTGGAAGCGAATCTTACTGGTAAGACGGTCATTGAGCTTTGCACCACCTCACCCGAAACAGTCATCGCGTTGGAACAGGCCGTAGAGGCCCGAGGTGGCCTATTCCTTGAATGTCCAGTTAGTGGTAATGTGGTCCCTGCCCGCTCTGGACAATTGATGGGTTTGGCAGCTGGCAAACAGTCAGCGTTTGATATTGCGCGCCCACTTTTGGACAAGATGACGCGCAGGTTGGAATATCTAGGACCTACGGGGGCCGGTGCGGCTATGAAACTGGCCGTAAATCTTCCGTTGATGGTATACTGGAGCGCATTGGGTGAGGCTGCCAGTCTGGCCCTATCTAAAGGGATCAACCCAGCCCTCGTCTTTGATATCCTAACCGACAGTTCCGGCGCCATTGTTCCGGCCCAAAAACGTGTACCACCGATTTTGAAGATGATGACAGAGGGTGACCCCGGCGCGGTGGGCCTTAGCATGACCAACGGCGTGAAAGATTTGAAATTGATGTGTGACCTTGCCGAGAAGACGGGCGGGCCTTCTGGTGTGGTATCTGCAGCTCTCGCGATGGCACAGGCCGCTGCGGATGATGGTTGGGCAGACTATGATTGCTCCCTCGTCGGAGTTCATGCGCAAAAGGGTAAAAAGACATGATTGGCACGGCCTTGGTTGGTTTTGGCTGGTGGGGTCAGCATATTGCGAGACGTTTAAAGGACCATCCAGAATTCGATTTGCGCTGCGTTGTGGAACCCATGGTTAGCGCGCACGGGGACATCGCGGCCCTCGGCCTGACACCTGTTTCCAGTTATGATGATGCTATTTCCGATCAGATAGTAAAGGCGGTGATCCTAACCTCGCCCAACGATCTGCACGATATCCAGATCGCGCAGGCTGTGGACGCTGGAAAGCATGTATTCTGCGAAAAGCCACTTTCCCTTTCTGCCACCAATGCTCGTAAAAGCGTGGAAAGCTGTCGCGCTAGCGGACTTGTCCTTGGCATCGGCCATGAACGCAGATTTGAGCCCGCAATTCTAGCCCTGCGCAAACTGCTAGATGACGGTGCACTTGGAACGATCATGCACACGGAAATGGCGTTCAGTCATGACAAGCTGATTGGCCTGACGGTCGACAGTTGGCGGACCTCAAAGGCGTTTGCCCCAGCAGCGGGAATGACGCAGATGGGCATTCACCTTACCGATCTTCTGATCGCGTTCTATGGCCCTGTCGCGTCGCTACACGCCTTTACTGCCGACCGCAGTTTGGGTTGGGAAACGGGTGACGTTGTCACCGTCCAGTTGCAGTTTAAGGCTGGAATGACAGCGACCTTGCAGGCAATTCTGCACACCCCCCATTTCATTCGCACCCATGTATTTGGCAGCGAAATGTGGGTAGAGATTCGCAATGCGACGCACCCAGACACGCCGGGTGGCAAGTCCACAATGGAAAGATATCGCAGCATTGAGGATACCGAAACCGAGGTTTTTGACTGGACTGATAGTGTCACAGCTAACCTAGAAGCCTTTGGTGCGGCGATCCGTGGTGAGGCCGAATATCCTTACTCCGACTTCGAATTACTGCACAATATTAAGGTTTTAAACGCAATCATGCAGTCCGCCGAAACAGGGGAGGCAGTTCATCTTTAGGGCCATACACTGCTATCGGGTTTCTCGATACTGACTATAACAAGGTATGAATTGACCTAAGTTAAAGCCCTCAACTACGCTCTGTGGAATATCAGGAGGATTGCATGCAAACCGGTCTAATACGCCATCGCATATTTGACGAGCTGCGTGACGCTATCATGTCGTGCGCGCTCCAGCCTGGGTCTGAATTGCGCGAAGGCGAGCTTGCACAGCAATATGGTGTTTCAAAATCTCCGATCCGCGATGCGCTTCAGAAGCTGGAATTTGAAGGTCTGGTGCAAATAGCATCACGGCAAGGCCACCGTGTCGTGCCCATCTCTGTCGGTGACGCGCATGACATCTTGGACCTACGCGAAACATTAGAGCAGGCCGCTGTTAAGAAAGTCGTGGCCGAAGCCGTAAACAAAGATCTTGAATCCCTGAACAAATTTCGCGTGGCGGATATGGCAACATTGCGGTCCTTCGCCGCTTACAACCGCGATTTTCACGCCGAAATTTGCCGACTCGCGGGCAACGCCCGCCAATCGGCGGTTATGCAAAGCCTGATGGATAACTATGAGCGGCTTTGCATTGTGTCTTTGTCTTCACGCCGCCAGCAGGCTGCGGCTATGGCTGCCGCCCTCAAAGATCATAGCGACATAATTGACGCGCTGCAGGCCCGCGATGGCCGCAAGGCCGCGCGCTTGTCCGGCAAGCACATTCGCAAATCGCAAAGCCAAATCATGCGTGGCCTCAACAGCCGCACCGTCGTTAGATAAAGGAATAGGCCACATCGTGATATATCAAGGTTACATTTCAGTTGGATCAAAATGGAGAGTGGGTCATGGTTAAGCATGAACAATCCATGGCTGCCGCAGGCGACGTTGTTGTGTCTGGTCTTAATGTCGGGAAAACCTTTGCTGCGGGCACCGTTGTTGCGTTGGAAAATGCGAATTTTGACATCAAGCGCGGATCGTTCGTGTCGTTGGTAGGCCCATCCGGCTGTGGCAAGTCCACGTTGCTGCGATTGGTGTCTGGTCTGATCGAACAAACGTCAGGTGAAATCGAAGTCCACGGCACGCCTGTCAATGGCCCCCGCGCCGATATCAGCATGATGTTCCAGAAGGCGACGCTGCTTGACTGGCGAACGTCGTTGGAAAACGTGCTTTTACCAACTGAAATCAACGGAACACCTTCTAAGGCCGACAAGAACCGCGCCTTAGATCTCTTAAAGCTTGTCGGGCTTGAGGACTTTGCGTTTTCGTTCCCCGCACAACTGTCTGGCGGCATGCAACAACGCGTTGCCTTGGCACGCCTCTTGCAAACCGGAGCGGATATTTTGTTACTTGATGAGCCATTTGGCGCGTTGGATGAATTTACCCGTGAACATTTAAATACCGAACTAATGCGCATCGTGGCCGAGGTCAGGGCGACGGCCATTTTTGTAACCCACAATATAACAGAGGCTATTTTCCTTGCCGATCAAGTTGTTGTTATGACATCGCGGCCCGGTCGCATGGCCAAGATTATTAATGTGGATCTTGAACGCCCACGTCCGCTTTCAATCCAGACGTCCGTTGAATTTAACAAGCTGGTGGAAGACGTTCGCGAAACATTAGGGGCCGTATAATGGCCGTGCAAGACGCCACTTCTGAAGTCCTTGTCGACACATTAGAGCGCAGCTTGCGCAATCGTCGTATCGCCAAGCATGTTGGTATCTTTTTGACGTTGACCCTTCTGTGGGAACTCGGCTCTCGGATGGGATGGCTTGACCCGCTGTTTTATCCCCGTCCCTCCAACATCATACGCTCTTTCTGGCTGATCTATTTCCAAAATGCGAACGTTTGGTTTCATCTGTATTCAACCATTAGCCTTGTAATCATAGGCTGGGTTCTCGGATCTATGCTTGGCATCGGTCTTGGCGCGCTCGTCGGCTTTAATACGGTGATCCGCCGCTTCCTGAAACCCTATGTCATCGTGCTAGAAGCGACGCCGCGTATTGCGGTGGCCCCGTTGCTGATCGCGGCCCTCGGGTTTGGTGTAAACTCTAAATTGGCGATCATAATGTTGGTTTGCTTTTTTGCGCCTTTCATCAACACCCTGTCTGGCGTCATTAATGTAAACGAAGAACGGTTAGAACTTTTCAGATCCATGCGCGCTTCAAAGACCCAAATTCTGCGCAAGCTGGTGCTGCCAGATGCAATTCCCGTAATTATGGCTGGCGAACGCCTCGCACTGACCGCCGCCTTGTCTGGTGCATTGGTTGCGGAATTCATCCAGCGCGACAAGGGGATCGGTTCACTGATCCTCGTGTATACGCGTAACCTAAACATGGCATCGGCCTTTGCTTGCATTTTCACCCTGACGATCATCGGCTTCCTGATTTTCAAGGGTATGGAAAAACTCGATCACTATATCGCCTACTGGAAGTACGAAGGCGGGCGGGAACGGATGAGCTCAAAACGCAAACGCACGATGGTGGAACCATGAGCGTGTCTGATCAGCCGATCCCTCTCTCTGGCCGCATTCTGGACATTGGTGTCCGGTTCCTACCCCATTTTGTGCTGTTCGCAGTCATCATCGGCGCATGGGAAATCTCGGTTGCTACAGGTTTAATTACATCCATCATCATTCCCCGTCCCAGTGCAATATGGAGTGCAATTGTTGAACTATACATCACCGAAGGCACGATCTATCGGCATTTTTTCATCACCCTAACTGAGGCCGTGGTCGGTTTTGCGATTGGTGCAGGCGTGGCCGTAAGTCTTGCGATTGCATCATCCCTTTGGGACCCTTTCCGCCGGTATGTCACGCCCTATGCCGTTGTGCTGAACGTAACCCCCGGCATCGCATTGACCCCCGTGATTATCGCTTGGTTCGGCTACGGGATGGGGTCAAAAATCGCACTGGCAGCGATCATTTCATTCTTTCCGATCTTTGTGAACACCTTAACAGGTCTGGTTCAGGTCGATGAAGACCGCGAAGAATTGTTTAATTCCCTCGGCGCGTCTAACGTTCAAGTATTTCGTAAACTGAGAGCCCCCGCGGCCCTTCCGCTGATGTTCGCGGGTTTCAAGATTGGCCTGACGACAGCCTTAATTGGCGCGGTCGTCGCGGAATTTGCGCAAGCCACCGATGGCGTCGGTGTCCTGATGAGCCGCTTTTCGTTCCAACTGAACATGGCAGCGTCACTGGCGACGCTTCTGAGCATGACGGTGATTGGTCTGATCTTATTTTATTCGATGGAATTTCTCGACGACCGGATTGTGTTCTGGCGTCGTGAGTCCCGGCGCGCGGCTGCGTCCCGCGCACGGGCACGCACCTGGGCCGCCCAGGCGAAGAAATGACGCGCACAAACGACTTTTCTAGGAGGAAAGAAAATGAAGATGTTTAAAGTAACGATGCTGTCAACGGCTGTAGCTTTTGCCGCGTTGCCAAGCGTAAGTTTCGCGCAGGACACCGTAATCAGCGTAATCAAACCAACCCCTCGCTCTGCGGTGTTTTTCCCGCTCGTTGTTGGCGAAGCGCTTGGGTATTTCGAAGATGAAGGTATCACGGTCAACCTGCTGCCTTCTGACACATCAATTCCGTATGTGGCATTCATTCAAAACGGTCAGGCTGATCTGGCAATGCTGGACCCCAACGAGACGATCAATGCGATCAATGCAGGGGCCAACATCAATACTGTATACGAAGTGATGCAGAACGCACCTGAAGGCATCGCAGTTCTGGCTGGCGGCGAATATACATCGATGGATGACCTTGTCGGGACAACTGTGGGTCTAGTGTCAGACCGTGACCGCGCGTTCTTGCAGGCGGCTCTCGATATCACGGGCCACTCGATTGACGATGTTCAAACCGTTGTTCTGGGCGAAAGTGGCCCAACGCTGGCCGCAGCTATCCGTGACGGCAACGTCTCTGCGATTTCGGGGTCTGTCTTTGACTGGGCGGCCCTTGTCGCCAACGGGATCGAGATTGATACCGTAACGCCTGAAGAACTGCTCGCCAGTCCTGCTAATACTTTGGCGATGAACGCTGACATGATCGAAGAAAAGCGTGAGGCCATGGAAGGGTTCTTCCGCGCATGGTCCAAAGGAATGCACGTTGGTGCAACCAATCCTGATGCAGTTGAGGCGATGCTGCGTGCGGCAGTTCCCGAAGAATGGGAAGTCGAGGCCGCTGGTATGGGTCTGTTCCAAGGCGTTCTGCCAATGAACATTTCCACCACCGAGCGGATGGGTGATTTGCAGGCGGACGTTTGGACATCTGTTCAGCCACGCATGCTGTCATCGGGTGCAATTAAAAATGTAGTCGACGTTTCGACCTTCCTCAATGACACATACATCGATGCGGCCAACGACTTTGACAAAGCACAGGTCGAAGCTGCCGCAGCTGCTTGGCTCGAAGCCAACTAAACAAAGATTGTTGCGCCGGGCGTTGGCATCCGGCGCAACAAACGTCGCCTATTACGCACAAATCATAGGATTCGCATCATGACACACAGCACCATCGACACGCCCACCCTAGGCGATGAAATCAACCGCTACGGCCCAACTTCGGCGCGCCCTCTGCCACCTGCGATAGGCAAGTTGTCTACGACCACAGTAGACAGCCACGCCCATGTGCTGATCCCGGAAGCGGCAAAGTACATGGTGCCGCACGTCGATCCAAAACGGATCGCAATGATCAAACACGCCAACGAAGAAACCAACATGGTCAACGCCAAGCAGGAGGCCGACCGTGGCCCCGTCGCGATGCAAGATCGTGATGATCGCCTGCGCGTTCTTGATGCACAAAACATTGATATTCAAATTGTCGCCCCACCCCCACCCCAATGCTATTACCAATCCCCGATTGAACATGCGGCGATCGCGTCACGCATGGTCAATGACGGCTTGGCAGAATGGGTATCAGGCGATCCTGATCGGTTCGCTGGTCTTGGGACTGTGCCGCTTCAAGATCCCGAAGAATCCGCGACCGAACTGGAACGCGCGATGGGCCTTGGCCTCAAAGGGGTGATGTTACTGACCAACATGGACGGCGAAGAGATCAGTGCCGACAAGTTCCGCCCCTTCTGGAAAAAGGCTGAAGAACTTGGCGCGGTTGTGATGATTCACCCCAACGGCTTTACCGAAGGTAAGCGTTACTCTGAATACTATTTCCAGAATGTCATTGGAAATCCGCTCGAAACGACAACAGCGCTGCACTACATCATCTTCAACGGCCTGTTGCGCGATCTGCCTGACCTTAAGATTTTTGCAGTGCATGGGGGTGGGTATTTGCCCAGCTACTCCGGCCGGATCGATCACGCATGGGGCGCACGACGCGACTGTGAGGCAAACCTGCCCGAGCCGCCAACAAATTACCTAAAGAAGGTTTACTTCGACAATGTAGTCTTTTCTAATCACCAGCTAGAATATCTGGTCGCCCAATATGGGTCCGACAAGATCATCATGGGCAGCGACTATCCGTTTGACATGGCAGACTACGATCCCGTTGGCCACATCGCAGGGTCCAATCTGTCAGATGCAGACAAGGCCAATGTTGCAGGGTTGACGGCGCTGAAGCTGTTCGGACTCAAACGGTAAAATGGGGGGCGGCATATGAAAGTTGGCATAATCGGCCTTGGTATCATGGGCAGTGCGTACGCGGCCAACCTGCTGAAGGCGGGGCTCGATGTTCTCGGGGTCGATCCTGCGATAGAGGGGCGCACCCAACTTGAAGCGGCGGGCGGCACGACGTACGAGGTGGTCGGACCTTGGGTTGCCGAGTGTGATCTCATCATTATCTCCGTCGCCTCGCCCAAGGTACTATCGTCCGTATGCTGGCACCTGATGAAGTATCTAAAGCCAGGTCAGGTCGTGATGGAAACCGGAACGTTTGCGATGGCCGACAAACTTGCAGCGCGCGAGGCCATTGAAGTGGGTGGTGCAATCCTGCTTGATGCACCAGTGAGTGGGACTGGTATTCAGGCCGCAATGGCTGATCTAGTGATCATGGCCTCTGGTCCGACAGATGCGATAGACCATGCAAGGCCGTTTATGGCCTACCTATGCCACACGATCATAGACGCGGGTGCCTTTGGGGCTGGCACAAAATTGAAGTTCATCGCCAACCACGCTGTCGCATTGCACAATTGCGCAGCAGCCGAGACGTTGCATTATGCAGATTCGCTCGGGCTTGATCGTGACGTCGTTTATTCGCTTCTTTCCAAGGGTGCGGGTCAATCCAAAATGCTTGATTTGCGAATGCCTCTGATGATGTCGGGCAATTACACACCAGCAACGGCCCATATGGCTATGTTTGAAAAAGACCTTGCCATCATCGGAGCCGATATTCGCGCTCAAGAGATCAGCACGCCAATGTTTGATGCAGTTTCAGATCTATATGAAAAAAGCTATTCGCTTGTGCCGATGGATTATGACACCGCCGCAATCTTTGAGGTCTATCGAAACACCAACGGCGAAACGTGACCGCGCCTTGAGCGGCGACCTACCAAGGATAAGCATCGCGCAGGGCTTTGCGGCCACGATTGCCCTCATCTCCCTTGTATGTATCCTTACGACGTCCAACGCGTCTTTACAGGTTCTCGCAATTTCAATCTCTGGCATTTCTGCTTTTGCCACGCGCAGCCTTCCCGAAGCGACAATAGCGTTGGTTATTTTTTTGGCATTCCTTGCAATCGGAGCCACCCCACAAGACGTGATCTTCTCAGGATTTGCGACCAGCGGCTTTTGGCTTTTGGTGGGTGGTCTAGTCATCGGGGCTGCGATAACGTCTTCAGGTTTAGGCACACAGATTGCACGCCGCCTCTTTGCCTACACGGGTGGTTCTTACATCCGTGCGGTGTGGGTCTTGTCGCTTGGCGGGCTCGTTTTGGGGGCCTTGGTGCCATCAGCCATTCCGCGGGTTATCGTGATGATGCCCATCACATTGGCACTTACTGGCACAATGGGCCTGCTCCCCGGCTCGCGAGGCCACACTGGTCTTTTGATGACTGGCGCGATGATGACGTTAGTTCCAACCTATGCCTTTCTCACAGCCAACCTTCCGACGATTATCGAGTTAGGAACCATTGACATACTATATGGAGAGCGCTTCACGTACGGGGCCTATTTTATCCAGAATGCTCCGATCAACGCGGTGCGTTTTGCCGTATTGCTGATGTTGCTTCTGACTTACGGTCGCACGGTAGTTTCGACCAACTCAGAACAAGAGGGTACAGAGCTGACAGAGCCGCTGACCTCTGGCCAAGTGCGGCTATCATGGCTTCTGATCTTAGCAATATTTTTTTGGGCGACCGATACATGGCACGGAATTGCGCCCGCGTGGATCACATTGGCTGCCGCTCTTGTTTTGTTATTGCCATCGGCAGGGATCTTTTCACCGCAGGCCATGAAAACCGAAATTGACTTTTCCATCGCATTTTTAATCGCTGCTGTCTTTTGCATCAGTGCTGTCATTACCGACATCGGTCTTGGTGCAAAAATTGCCAAATTTATTGTCCCTGCCTTAGCCCTTGGACAAGGCAACAGCTTTTGGGACTTTACGGCCGTCACAGCTTTTTCGACTGTCCTTTCCCATCTCACCATTGCCCCTGCGACTCCTGTGGTTTTGGCGCCATTAGTAGGGTCGATGAGTGACGCGACGGGATGGTCAATCAACGCAGTCGCTATGGCCCACAATGTCGGTTTTTCCACAACTGCCCTGCCGTACCAATCACCACCTTTGCTGATCGGAATAGCGATCGCACGCATTCCAGTTGGGGCCCTGACGCGACTATGCCTTGTGTCAGCGCTTGTAACCTCAGTGGTTGGCATTCCTTTGACGTGGGCTTGGTGGGTTTGGATCGGGTTCATTTAGCCTTTTTGCAATCGCGGACTTGCCGCACGCCCGCAACTGTTATGAGTTTGTGGCTATGAACCACCGACGAAAAGATCTCACCCTATGAGCGATCAGATCCTGTTCTGGATTGTGGCCTGCCATCGCCGCCTTCTTTGTTAGCAGCGCAAGGGCGGATGGCCCATGGTAGCAATCCTGAGCGTTCCAATCATGTCTTTGATCATGTCACCGATGCAGGGGGGGGGCGCCCTACTTCTGCCTATACATTTGGTTAGCGACGTTTATGGGGTCTGGAAATACCGGGAATCCCATTCCATCCAAAACTTATTCATCCTGATCCCAGCCGCCGCAATCGGTGTATTCGCAGGCTGGCTGTTCGCTGGTGATACTGATGAAGATGTGGTGCGGATTATCATCGGCTGTGTCGGGCTGATATTCTTGGCAATGAGACAATGGGGCCGCTTGGGGGCAGCCGTGAGCCGCGCCCTGTAGACGTGCCTTTTGGATTATTCTGGGGTAGCCTTTCCAAATTTACGAGTTTTGCGTCACACGCAGGTGGACCCGCGTTTCAGCTTTACGTTTTGCCTCAACAATTGCCGAAGATGATGTTGCAGTCACGTCCACAGTCCTGTTGGCGCTCATCAGTTGGATGAAAGTACCGCCCTACATAGCGCTTGAATTGATCGACAGTAGTGACTGGCACATCGTTGCCATTTTGTCACCCGTGGCGATTTTTGGTGCTTGGTTTAGCTACCGAATGACCCGCCTCCTCCCACAAAACGTATTTTTAGTCGTGGTCGAAGTTGCGTTGTTCCTCATTTAAATCAAATTGATCCGCGGCGCACTAAACGGCTGACAAGGGATTTTGATTGATCATTGTCATAAGCCACAACTCCGAAGGTCGTGGCAATGAACATGCAAGAACCAGCGGCATGGGCAAAGCTGCTCTTACCCGATAACCAAAATTTGCCATCACCATTTTTTACCCCTAAAGAGGCCTCTATTCAAACACGAATTAGCGATAACATTGGGATGTTTGCGCTACCGCAAAAATTGTGTCTGTTCTTGAAAAGGTTACTGCGCTAAGCACGTCTAAATTCTCCGAGTGAAGGAAAAATCGATGGACCACGGCCTTTTGAAATCTTCAATGACATTGGCAGAGCAAGGGTACGCTGACCTTGGTGCAGTTTACTACAACGCGACGGAAGCCGACCTTGTGGCCCACGCCATTCGTCGCAACGAAGGCCACCTGGGCAAGGGTGGGACGCTGATTGTCAATACCGGAAAGTTCACGGGGCGATCGCCTAAGGATAAACATATTGTTGTCTCTGACATGTCAGAAGACATAATTTGGTGGGATGCAAACGCGCGCATGACCCCCGATGCCTTCGACCGCCTTCATGCTGATATGCGTGCACATATGGTTGGCAAAGACTACTTTGTGCAAGATCTGTTTGCCGGGGCTGATCAGCGCTACCAGATTGGCATGCGGGTTATATCAGAATTAGCATGGCACAATCTCTTCATCCGACACATGTTGATCCGTCCAAATGCCAGTCAGCTCGATGGCTTCATGGCAGACTACACATTGGTCAACTGTCCCAGTTTTTTTGCCGACCCAGAGCGGCATGGATGCCGATCAGAAACAGTGATCGCCTTCAACATAGAACAGAAGTTGATCTTGGTTGCTGGCACGAAATACGCCGGTGAGAACAAGAAAGCTGTTTTCACACTGTTGAATTATCTGCTGCCAGAAAAGGGCGTCATGCCAATGCATTGCTCGGCAAATCATGCATTGGACAATCCTGCCGATACAGCAGTGTTTTTTGGGCTCTCCGGAACCGGTAAAACCACACTTTCGGCTGATCCACGGCGCACCTTGATCGGAGACGACGAACATGGGTGGTCCGATAGCGGGTCTTTCAATTTTGAGGGCGGCTGCTACGCTAAGACTATCAATCTTTCAGCCGAAGCCGAGCCTGAAATTTTTGCAACCACCACCATGTTCTCGACCGTTATTGAAAACATGGTTTGTGACCCTCGGACGTGCGAACTTGACTACACTGATGATAGCTGCACGGCGAACATGCGCGCAGCATATCCGCTAGATTTTATCTCAAACGCCTCTCGTAGTGGGTTGGGCGGGCATCCAAAGAATATCATCATGCTGACTTGTGATGCCTTCGGCGTGCTGCCTCCGATTGCGCGACTTACCCCTGCCCTGGCCATGTATCATTTCTTGTCCGGCTTCACATCAAAGGTCGCTGGTACAGAACGCGGCGTGACGGAACCAGAGCCGACGTTCTCTACCTGTTTTGGAGCACCGTTTTTGCCACGCCGCCCTGAAGTCTATGGCAAACTTCTGCGCGACAAGATCGCACAGCATGGCGCCACGTGCTGGCTGGTAAATACTGGCTGGACTGGCGGCGCGTATGGAACCGGGAATCGTATACCTATTTCTGCGACACGTGCTTTGCTGTCGTCCGTATTGGACGGTCCCCCGGACTATAGCTCTTTTCGCATCGATCCTAATTTTGGATTTGAGGTGCCTTTAGACGTTTCAGGCGTAGACAGTCAACTGCTTGATCCGCGTCGGACATGGCTAGATGTTGCAGCATATGATGTTGCCGCTAGAAAATTGGTGAATATGTTTGCCAGCAATTTTGAGCAGTACCACGCCCATGTTGACAAGGATGTCTTAGCGATCGCCATTAGTTAGTAGAAACGCAGGTATTGGTTCGGCCGCAAGCGTTAGCTGAGTAACGCCACGAACGCATGCCGGCTCAGCGGCAATCGATCAGTAACAACACCCAACACGTGGCGCACAGTATTCACCACCGCGGCACCTGCCGGGCCTGATGAAATTTCACCGGCCCCCAGCGGTGGGGCGTCTTGCGGTCCGATCAGGCGAGTCTGCATGCATGGCACCTCAGAGAACTTTAGGATTGGATAATCATCCCAGTTCTGCGTCAGGTTCTGACCACCTGCAAAGCTGATTTCTTCTTTCAGCGACCAAGATATCGCCTGAGTAAACGCCCCAAGGCCACGCATCGCAACAGTTCGATACGGAACATAGGCGGGTCGCTGGCGTACGACCTGCACGGCCGAGATTGCATACCCCGGGACAGCATTTCGATCCGCCCCACCTTGGGGTTGCTGCGCATCGTTGCCCGGCGCCATTGGCATGGGTTTTGAAATGAACTGCTGGGCGCGCAAATTCAGCTCGTTCAAACCGGCGGGACGGGTGGAATGCGGCGAGCTTGTGACCAACGCATCATAAGCCACGATGCGCCCGTTTACGTCCAATAGCGCGGTCATCTTGGTCTTCATCGCTGGGTTCAATGGCGCATGTAGGGGTTCATCCTGCCGCTGCCAAAGGCTGCGCACCGGTCGGCCCGTACTACGCGCCATAAGTGCCGCATCAAGTGCAACATCACTGGAACCGCTATGCCCATAGAATCCGGCGCCCGGCACAAAGATCACTGTGATCTTATCGCGTGAATAGTTCAGAACATGCGCTAGAGAGTCTTTTAAGGCAAAACGTTCTGGCTATGGGCCCAGACAGTAAGAACAACGCCCTTCCACTGCGCCACTGCGCAAGACGGGCCGATAGATCCATGATTAAGCGCAGGTTTGGTTACGGTGACACTGAGCTCGGTTACACCCGCGTCCAGCATGTCACTGTCATATAAGGTTTCGCTTTCTGCGATTTAACCATCCAACCCGTCAATCGGATGAATATCCGATGCAGGTTTGAAATCCTAGCCTATCAAATCCGCCAGCCGCCGCACTTCGGACAGCGCAGTGTATTCTTATTGGATAAGATGGCCAAGTACTGCCCATCTCGGACGAGCTCGGTATCGTCTTGCAGGTCGATGCTGGAAAGATCACCCATCGGCCCATTCAGTGCAAATCACTAGATAACGCGGCCATGCCACATGCCGTCAAGCGTCATATCATGCAACCAGAGCCCATCCGTCAGACGCGCTGCCAAATCTACACGAGGTACGAATGATCCTATTAATATACGCTCCGATGCTGCCTTGGGCGCGGCGTACTCGATCGCTGGAACGTCCAGGTTCACGTCCTTGCAAAGGTTGGCATAACTCAACCTTGTCTCGAGACCGTCCTTAACGATCTCTCCCTCGTGGACGGAGAGCCCTTCGACGGTTGTTTGTAACAACTCCGCCGCATGATTCAGCATTAACGCACAAGCGGCTGAGGCTACAAGGCGTATCGATTGACCCCCAAAGGTAACAGACAAGCTGCCAACGGTCGGACCTTCGGCTGGGCATAGATCGGTGTGGCCTGGCGTCAAGCGGATGGCATCGACCGTTACGTCCAATTCATCCGCGGCAATCTGGGTCAGAACTATGCTGATCTGCTGTCCCAATTCGACCCGTTCTGAAAAAACGTTGACTGCACCGTCTGGTGCAAACGACAGCCATTGGCTGATCAGCGGAAAGGTCTTTATCGGGGGTGGGAAGTTTACGGCGCGACCTCTGCGATGGCCGCCATGATCCGCCCGTGCGCGCCACATCGACAAAGGTTTTCGTCCAGCGCCTTACGGATATCGTCAGCTGATTTTCCTTGGTCTATCAAGGCTGCAGTGCAGGTCAATATGCCGGGCAGGCACTAGCCGCATTGCCCTGCCTGATTGCGAATAAGCGCAGCGGCCAATTGATGATCAAGCACACCTTCGACCGTGCCAACGTTTTTACGTTCCAAAGTCGATATCGGCAGGTTGCAAGAGGTGACGGGCGTCCCATCAAGCGTCACAGTAAAGGCCCCGCAATGTCCTTCACCGCACCCAAGGCGCGTACCCTTTTTGTCAAGTGCTCCGTGCAATGCAAACAACAAGTACATAGACGACAGGTCTGTAGCCTCACATGGTTCTCCGTTCAGTATAAAGGCAAAGGTGACGCTCATCCAAACAATCCTAGATAATTCCACCACACAAAGGTCAACGGAATCCCGACAAAAGCCACCGTCACCGCCAATCCGGCACACACCCGCAAAAGTGCCGCGATCGGAATTTGCGCGAGCGCCATCGATATGATTAATGGGGGGGCCTGATGTGGCAAAATTGGTGTCGAAATTCCCAAGATCTGCGTCATGGAAATCGTCTCAATGGTCCAACCGGTTTCCGTCGCCATTGCGCCGGCGAGTGGGGCGAGAATGGCCGGTGCGGCGGGGGCGGTCGTAAAGTGCGACAGAAAACTTGACAGCCCTGCAACCGCGTACAGATCACGAAGATCGCTTCCTTGCCCAAGCTGCAATAAAGGGATCAACTGCTCGGCGATTGTCGTGCTAAGACCCGTGTGCTGCGCAACCGCGCTGATTGCAAAAACAGCAGCCAGAAAGAATGCAGGAGACACATCAATCTGGGTTTTCATTACTTTGTCGTCCAGTATTCCGAACGCAGGCACAGTCAAAACCGCGGCAAGGGAAAGCGCAATCCAAGCTGGCGAAATGCCGTGCCAACTGTCCGTGACCCAGAACAGGATTGCCACGCAAATCATGATGAACAGAAATTTTTGAACTGATGTAAATGGTGTAGGATCTTCAAGCTCAGACAGCCGTTGGGATCGCGGAGGCGCGAAGGGTAGCATCACTGCAAGTAACGCTAGAAAACGCAGACAGTTGATGGGCGCCTGTTCTACGAAATAATCAGTGTAGGACGTGCGTACCCCATATAGGGTTTCGAACGCGCCCAAATGGATAATCGTCGGAAGGTTCCCAGTCAAAATACCAAAGGTCGGCAGGTTCGTTGCAACCGCGGCCGTCATAGTTAGCCCGACATGACCGCGCGACCCGATATCGTAGCCCATCGTTTTCGCAAGTGAAAGCGCGATAGGCACCATGATAATGATCCGTGGGATCGTGGCAGGAACAAGTACGCCCAAACCAAGTCCACTGAGCGCAAGCAGGAGAGCTACCCTTATATAAGAATTTCCCGTGTGTTGGAATATCCGCAAGGCAACCTGCATGCCAAGACCCGTGGTCGTAATGGCGGTGCCAATCACAAGGCCTGCAAACAGCAGCCAGAAACCACCGCTGGAAAAGCCCGAAAAAATAACCTCGTTCGGGGCAGCTCCAATAGCAATAAAAGATAAAAAACAGCCCAAGGCAGTGACCACTTCGGGCAGCAGACGCGTCGCGAAAAGCGCGACTGCAAGCGCGGAAATAGCAGCGACGCGAGGCAGCAAATCCGCGGCATCCGTTTTGGCCATGACGAAGATTGCAATCACGGCCAAGAACCAAACCACCGCCTGTGAGACGGTGATTTTGGGCCGTACGAAACTTGCGCTTTCGTTCATGGCGTCAGAATGGTCGAGCCTGTAGTCTCGCCACTTTCCAGAGCTTCATGAGCCTGAGCAATGTCGGACAAAGCGAGACGTTGGTTGATATTCACGGCGAGCACCCTGTCTTCCATAAGAAGGAACGTTTCTGAGGCGGAATGCACAAGACTACACGACGCGACATAGTTTGCAAGCGTGGGACGGGTAGAATAGAGCGATCCAACATCTAATATTCCTCATCAAATATTTCCCATGTTGCTTATAGATAGGGCGATTAAACCATGTAATAAAATGATGAATTACTATATTCAGAATACTTAAACGTGATACCGATATACTGTTCTCACCCGCTGAGACGGTGTTGTCAGACAAACTTAAACACCCGTAAAAGGCACATCAAGTCAATCATCATGCGGCACAGAAATTGAACCACTCTGTGAGAGCAGTTGTACGTTTTTGCTTGAAGGATTGTCTGCTTTCTAGTTGTCTTTCATGGTTGAAGTGGTTGTATATCTGGGCGTGATAACTGGTAAATTTCTGGAGCATTGCACAACTTTTAAACTTCTGCATCGCTCGTTCTCGTCGTCGAAATGGCAGATGTGAATTTTCACACCGATTGTTCGCCCGGCCGCCGCATAATTGACGATCTACAACGCCAATCTCACGAAAAGCCACGCCGTAAGACGCCAGCTTGTCTGTCGTGATAATCTTGGGTGATCCGTGTTTTCGCATTGTTTTTATCAGGAACTTCTTCGCTGCAGCCTTGTTGCGTCGCTTTGTTACAAAGCATTCAAGAACTTCGCCTTCGTGATCAACGGCGCGCCAAAGGTAAAATCTCTCACCATTTATTTTGACGAAGACTTCATCCAGGTGCCATTGCCAGTTCGAGTGGTGCCCTGCCCTATTCTTACGGATTTCTCCCGCGAACTTTGACCCAAAACGTTCAACCCAAAACCGAACTGTTTCGTGACAGATATCGACGCCGCGTTCATGCAAGATGTCTTCCACCTGACGAAAACTCAATGGATAACGTATGTAATACATCACTGCCAATCGGATGATTTCAGGTGAAGTCTTGAAATATTTGAAGGGAGAACATGTTGTCATTTACCAAAAATAGGGATCGACCGCGAAACCGTCAAGTTTGTCTGACAACACCCAAAAAATGCGGCGTGAGCGAAAAACCTCATGCTGTCGCGCAGCAGAGCGACCGGCCATTCGTGCATGTTGCAGTATGGATTAAGGGGCGAAGTTACAGGTCGCGGACAAAGTAACCGGCGAATTTTTCGCCTTCGGTGGCGCAGCATCGCTTTGCGCATGCGGCATGTTTGTCGCCACACAACAATCCAAAATCCAGCCTACATCTTCGAAACGGTCAACCTAAACTACCAATGCGTCGAACGACTGAAATCGAACTATAGCCAGACTGCAAGGAAGCTATTTCTGATCAGCCTTTTCGTTAGAATTTCGTCACAAAGACCCTATGATTCACCAACTATTCAGCCGCATGTTCGGCGTGTTCTTCCGCAAGCTTTTCAAGCGATGGCACCTCTTCGAGAATTTCAAAGACACGCTTTAACCCTTCGGTAAGGGCTTTCAACTCCGTCTCGCTGAATTCCTCAGCGATACGTTCTTGGACAAGGTTACTAAGATCCGTGCACACCTGCGTCGCCTTGGCGCCCTCCGGTGTTACAGAAATGAAGACCGTGCGGTTGTCTACTTCTGAGCGGGTTCGATGCACCAGTCCGCTCTTTTCCATGCGCTTCAATTGGTGCGATATGGTCGATTGTGGGAGGGCCATCAGGTCGACCAATTGGCCGACCCGCATCGGTCCGTTCTGATCCAGAGCGAACAACACCCGAGAGCTGTAAAGGTCTAACCCGAACCGGGCGATCACCGGATTGCTGACCTGTTGCAAGCGCGCATTCACGCGGTGAGTGAGAAAGGTAACCCGATCCTCAAGGCGCGGAAGGTTTGCGGTGTCGGCATCATTTCGAGTCATGTTCTATCGCCTTTTGAAAGAGGTCGCGCGGCACGTTGCATTGACATATTTAATTGATATGAATTATATCGATATCGAATATATTAGCAAGGACGGGACCCAAGCTTGGCACTTCATACTGCAGGCGTCATAGATGTCCATGCCCACGTCATTCTGGCGGAAACGTTTGGCGCGGCGGGCGAACTTGGTCCGGAAATGGGCGGACAGACCGGCGATGCGCCATGGTTTCGGGTCGGGGATTACCGGCTGGATGGCGTGCGTTATCAAGGGTCGGCGTTTATGGATACGGATTTGCGGCTGCAACGTATGGCGGCAGCAGGTATTGATTTTCAGGTCATATCCCCCAACCCTCTGACATTTTTGCACTTTATTGATCCCAAAGTGGCGATCCGGTTTTGCCAGATCCACAATGACGCACTGGCAAAGGTGTGCGGCGCCAATGCGGCCCACCTTGCGGGGCTGGCGGCTTTGCCCATGCAGAACATCCCCGCAGCCATTGCCGAGCTTGAGCGCGCCGTTGCGGATCTGGGTCTATTGGGCGGATACATCGGCACCGACATGCCTTTGCCGCTGGATGCTGCTGCGATGGATTCGTTTTATGCGACCTGCGTGCGCCTAAATGTCCCGCTCTTCATCCACCCGTCCCCTGCGGGGATTGATGGCCCCAAAGGGGACGCCAACTTGCAAGACTATGATCTGGACGTGGTGATCGGGTTTGCCGCACAAGAGGCGTTGGCTGTGGCGCGGTTGATCTATGGCGGCGTGTTGGACCGCCATCCAAGTCTGGATATCTGCATCAGTCATGGCGGTGGCTCGACCGGGTATCTGATCGGACGCATGGCGATGGCCGCGCGTAAACGGCCCTGGGCCAGTGAGGCGATTAAGGCTGACGGTGCGTTTGAAGACCGCCTGTCACGGCTGTGGTTTGACAACCACCTCAACAACGATAACTCCCTCAAGATGCTGACCGATATCGTCGGAGATGACCGGTTGGTGTTTGGCACGAATTTTTCCGGTTGGGATGCGCCCGATGATCTGGCCTCTCATTTGCCGGCCCCGAAACTGGGCGACAACGCGCGCAGGCTTTTGCGGGCTTAACGAAAGGACGACACCATGACGGATCTTATCATTGAAAACGGCCGGATCGTTGATGGCACGGGTGCGCCCGCGTTTGACGGATCGGTTCTGGTTCAGGATGGCAAAATCGCAGCAGTTGGCGAAACCGCAGACACACAGGCGGCGTCAATCCCTAACCTCAGGCGGATCGATGCGACGGGTCAGACCGTTATGCCGGGCCTGATCGACACACATTGTCACTTGTCGTTCGATGACGCGGGTTCAAATTCCGAAATCTTCTTTCAACGCCGCAACGGGTTGTCCGCACTTGTGGCATCCTACAATGCGCGCAAATTGCTCCGTGCGGGTGTGACCAGTGTGCTGGACCCCGACAGCACGTTTGAAAACATGATCGACCTGCGCGACGCGATTGACGCCAATATCGTGCAAGGCCCGCGCATGTCCTGTGGCGCTTACGCCTTGATCACCGGCGTTGGCGGCACCGCTGGTCAGTTGATCAACGATGAAGGCACAACGGGCTATTACATGGCCGTCAATTCCAAAGACGAGATCGTCAAAGAGGTCCGCCGCCAAATCAAATACGGGGCCGATTGGATCAAGGTCCATGTCACCGGTATCATTCCGCGCCAAGCGCATAAGGGTGAATTATGTGTCTGGACGATGGATGAGCTGAAGCTGATCTGTGACACCGCCCATGATCTTCACACGCCCGTCATGGGGCATTGCCGCGGGGCGGAGGCGACGCGAAAGGCAGCTGTTGCTGGGTTTGATTTGATTTTCCATGGCACAGCGATGGATGATGAGGCGCTGCAAGCGGTGATCGACCACAAGGTCCCGATCGCGCCTGCGTTGACGTTCCAGTACAACATGGTCGAATTCGGCAAAAAGATCGGGACATCGGACACGCTCATGGCGATGTTCGAGCGTGAAATCACCGAATCCATCGACACGATGACCAAAGCGCACAAAGAGGGTGTGCCGCTTTTGACCGGATCGGAGTCCGGGTTTTCCCTCGTCCCGTACGGCGATTGGCATTACCGCGAGATGGAAGTTTTCGTGAAATATTTCGGAATGACGCCCCTTGAGGCGATCCAATGCGGTACCCAGAAAAGCGCTGTGGGCATCAAGATGAAGGGCGAGATTGGCGCTATTTCTAAAGGGTATCGCGCAGACATCATTTGCGTTTCAGGCAAGGTTGACGAAGACCTAAGTCTGCTCGGCAATCCCGACAATATCACCACGGTGATGATCGACGGTATGGAAAAAGACCTTTCACCTTTGCCAAAACGCAACCGCATTCCGGGTTGGCGGCTTGCGTCCATCGGTGACACGCGCCTGACCCGCGAAGTGGCCTATGGCAAGGAACAGGTGCAGCAGGCAGCTTTCATAGAAGAGTTGCACTAAGCGATTGGCGAGAACCCCGTGGGGAGCAGGATTTTTGTCTCCTGCATTTCCAGTAAGGGCAGGATTTCCGCCAGAAAGGCGCGCCAACCCTCGTCCGCCATGAGGGCGGCCCGTCGTGCGGCGCGATCATCAAGGCTGGCGTACCCCCACAAATGCACGGTTTCATTGAGCGGCCCGATTTCAGTTGCAAAATAGCCGATCAGATTGCCCAAAATGCGCTTCTGGATTTCCAAACCTTTTTCTTCATAAATGGCCATAAAAGTTGGGACTTTACCCGCTTTGAACCGGTAGGTGCGTTGTTCGACGATCATCAAAGTCTCCTGTTGGGGAACGGTTTGCTAGAATGCGCTGCGGTGTAGGCCACCATCCAGCAGGATGTTCTGACCGGTGAGGTAGCTGGCATATTGCGAACACAGGAACGCGCAGGTTTGTCCAAACTCGACAGGATCACCAAAGCGTTGCGCAGGGACCTGATTTGACCAATCGCGCGCGACATCCTCGACGTCCCTGCCAGTTTTTTCGGCGCTCGCCTCAAAGCCTTGCTGGAGGCGTTCGGTGCGGAAATATCCGGGCAAGAGTTGGTTTATAGTGACACCTTTGTCAGCATATTCCCGTGACACGCCTGCCAAAAACGCCGTCAGGCCAGCGCGCGCACCACTGGACAGATCAAGACCCGACACCGGCATTTTCACGGACACAGATGTGATGTTTACGATCCGCCCGAAACCGCGTGCGGCCATTCCGTCAATCACCAGCTGAATCAGCTCAATCGGGGTCAGCATATTCATCGCTACGCCTTTTTCCAGCGCGTCACGGTTCAGATCGCGAAACTCCCTGAAGGGCGGGCCGCCGTTGTTGTTGACGAGAATATCAGGGTGGGGACAGGCGGCAAGAAGGGCCGCGCGCCCCGTGGCCGTGTTCAGATCGGCGGCCACAGGGATAACGCACGCGCCGGTTTTCTTGGCGATATCCTGTGCAACCTGCTCCAGACCCGTCTTGTTGCGCCCGTTGATCACAACCTGCGCACCAGCTTCCGCCAGTGCCTCGGCACAGGCGCGTCCCAATCCTTTGGAAGACCCGCAAACAATCGCACTACGCCGCTTTAGGCCCAAATCCATTTGATCTTTCCTTCTCGTAAAAGGGCTGAAGTTCTACCGTTTTCGATTATAACGATTTCAATTGAATTGATGTCAATGTTTTTGTAGACTTTCCTGATAAGCCGCTTGTGCGGCATGGTCGGCCAAGGGTCCGACGATTCAGGGAGGAACTAAAATGAACATGATTGGTAAGGTGGCATCCGGCCTTGTGGCCGCATCACTTGCACTGGCATCCACCGCAACGGTCGCCCAAGAGGCGCGTGAATTTTCGGTTGTCGGGACTTGGGGAGTCTTGACGCCTTGGCAGGAACGCGAGGCTCCGTTCTGGAATGAACAACTGCCCGCCGCATCCGGCGGACTATTGACCGCAAACGCCAAACCGCTGACCGAACTCGGCATGGACGGCACCACCGTGATGCGCGAATTGCGCTCGGGCGCGTTCGACTTTGCCCATGGTGTATTTTTGTACGTTGCGGGCGACAGCCCTGTTATTGAGGGCGCTGATCTGACCGGCGTTACACCTGATCTGGCGACGTTCAAGCAGGTGGCTGATGTTTACCTGCCCGTACTTGAGAACGAATTCCAGACACTGTTTAACTCACATATTCTGATGGTTTACGCGTGGCCCCAAACGCACCTTTACTGCAACCTGCCAGAGGGCACGGCAGGCGAAGTCGGGTTGGACGCGTTCAGCGGTCTGAAGGTTCGCTCTTTCGGCGCCTCGATGGGTGATTTTATCTCCGAGACGCTCGATGCGGTTCCGGTGTCCGTCGCCTTTGGTGAAGTGCTGCCAAGCCTTGAGCGAGGCGCATTGGACTGTGGTGCAACAGGCACCTTGTCGGCGTATTCCGCGAAATGGTATCAGGGCGCGACCCATGATGTGCAGGTCTCCCTTGGCTACACAGCATCCTTTCTTGCGGTGAATAACGACACCTGGAACAGCCTAACTGATGATGAGCGCGCGCTGATCGAAGCCGAAGTTGCCAAACTGGAAGACCAAAGCTGGGCTGCGACGATCACCGAAGACACCGACGGCATCAACTGTATGGCCGACGGCCCCTGCGAACGTGGTGAAACCGGTGGTATGACGCAAGTCAGCATGTCCGAAGAAGCACAGGCCGCAATGCGGGCCTCTATTGAAGGCGGTGTCATCGCAAACTGGGCCGAGCGGTGCGAAGCGCGCTCACCCGGATGCGTTGACAACTGGAACCAGACCATCGGTGCCCTTCTGGGTTACGAGGCCAAGCTGGATTAAGTCGTTTGGCCTCGATCCGGTCGGGGCCAAACGCGCCTGTTATGGAAAAACTGCACACCCTTTTGTTTCGCATCTCCCGACTTAGCGTTTGGGTGTTTGGCGCCGGTTATCTGCTGATCGCTTTGGCGACGACGCTTGATGTGATCCTGCGCAATAGTGTTGGTGGCGCCGTTCCCGGCGTCTATGAAATTTCCGGATACATTTTTGCCATCGCGACAACATGGGGCTTTAGTTTTGTGTTGTTTGAGCGCGCCCATGTGCGCATTGACGTGGCCTATATGAGGTTCGGAAACCGCCTTCGGGCGTTCGCGGACCTCCTCGCCTTGTTGGCGATGGCGATGTTCATCGGAGTGCTGACGTATCGCGCGTGGGTCACCTTGGAAGACACGATGTTCTTCGGTGCGACAGCCCGCACAACATTGCAAACACCGCTTTGGATACCGCAATCCTTCTGGCTTGCCGGCATGGCGTATTTTTTGCTCTGCATTGTGTTTCTTGCGGTTTACGCGGTGCTTTTGATCCTGCGCGGGCGCACGGCTGACGTCGCCAGCATCGCAGGCATTCCGCATGTAACCGCACAGATCGAGAGCGAAGCGCCATGAAATCCGGTGCATTTATCGCCGTCCTTTTCGGGCTGATTGCCCTGTCCCTTCCCGTCGCGGCGATCCTTGGTGATATTGCGATCGTTATGGACTATTTCTGGAATGACGGGCGGTTGCAGCGCACGTTCGGTGGCTTTCTTTGGGAAAAGTCGAACCAGTATCTGTTGCTGTCGATCCCCCTGTTCATCCTGCTGGGAGAAATCAACTTGCGCGCGGGGCTCGCGGGGCAAATGTATTCTGCCGTTGCCAAATGGCTCAGCTGGTTACCGGGCGGCCTGATGCACGCCAATATCGGATCCTCTGCGATCTTTGCTGCGACGTCCGGGTCATCGGTGGCCACGGCGGCCACAATCGGCACGGTCGCCTATCCCGAAATCGAACGTCGCAAATATAATGAACCGTTGTTCTTGGGCTCTGTCGCTGCGGGGGGCACGTTGGGTATTCTGATCCCGCCGTCCGTCACATTGATCGTTTACGGCGTGTTGACCCAGACATCAGTGCCAGAACTGTACCTTGCGGGTGTCTTCCCTGGCCTGATGCTTGCCGCGCTGTTTTCTTTGATGATCCTGTTCATCTGTATCCTGAAACCTGACATGGGTGGCGACCGTATCTCGGCGACATGGCGCGAACGCTTTTTGGCACTGATCGATCTGATCCCCCCTGCCATTCTGTTCCTTGGGGTCATTGGCACCATTTACGCCGGATTTGCCACACCGACCGAGGCCGCATCTATTGGCGTCGTGCTGTCCTTGATCCTCGCGGCGTGGAAACGAAAGCTGACGGCAAATATGCTGCTAGAGGCATTTGAGGGCACTGTGCGCACCACATCCATGATCATGCTGATTATCTTTGCCGCAATGATCCTGAACATTGTTGTGGGCTTTTTCGGGGCGATCCAGATGGCGACGGAATTTATCGGCACACTTGGCCTAACACCGCTGCAATTGATCCTTTGTGTGATCGTGTTCTACCTGATCATCGGCATGTTCATGGAAACTTTTTCGATGATGCTCACCACCATCGGCGTTGTATTCCCGCTGGTCACATCGATGGGGTTTGATCCGGTCTGGTTCGGCATCCTTGTTGTGCTGCTGATGGAAACCGCGCTGATCACACCACCCATCGGCGTCAATTTGTTTGTGGTGCAAGGCATCAGGGCCAAAGGTGCGGCATTTCGCGATGTCTGCGTTGGGGCCGCGCCGTTCGTCGTTGCCATGCTGGTGCTTGTGGGTTTGCTGATCTGGCAACCTGAAATTGCGACATGGCTGCCCAACCAAGTCTACGGGAGATAACATGACCGATCTACATGACCTTGAACGCCGTGTGGCCCAGCTGGAATCCCGCATCCAGATCAATGACCTTGTGACCCGCTATGGTATTGCGTGTGATGAACACGACATTCCTCATCTGGAAATGCTCTTTACCCATGACGCCGAATTTGCCAGCCCGAACGGGTTGATGAAAGCCAAAGGCAGAGACGAGATTATTGCGATGTTCTGTAAGGTTCTGGCCGTGCGCGGGCCGGGGTATCACTGGACCCATGACCACATCATCCGCTTTGATCGCGGTGGCGAGGACAAAGCCTCTGGCCTGCTCCTCAGCCACGCAGAGACGACACCGAACGGCATCCAAAGTCTTGCCGCGATGAAATATGACGATGAATACCGGATTGAGGACGGCACATGGCGGTTCGCCAAACGCACGATCAGTTTTCTGTATTACGTGCCCGCCTCGGAATACGATGACGCGCTAACACAAACCAACCGCGTCGTTGCAGGCGATAAGCGTTTGGCCGCGGACTATCCGGAAAACCTCGCGGCGTGGCAGAACTTTGATGCGAAATACCGGGCTGGCAATTAAGGGAGAGAGTTCATGAGACCGATGGAAGAAACGATGGATCTGGCGCGCCGCGCTGTTGATCACTATCTCAATCGCACCACGGATCAGGCTGCCGACACCTATGCGTTGGACGTGTCCGCCTATACCGACCCTGATCGCTACGCCCATGAGGTCCAGAAGGTGTTCAAGGAAAAACCCCTCGCGCTGGCCCTGTCCATCGAAGTGGCCGAACCCAACAGCTATACCGCCACCGAAGTGTGCGGCACACCTGTGATCGTCACCCGTGACGGCGATGGTCAGGCCCATGCATTCCTGAACGCCTGCCGCCACCGCGGCGCGCCAGTGTGTGCCAACGGGCGCGGCGAACAGCGCCAGTTTTCATGCCCCTACCACGCGTGGGTTTACGACATGAAGGGCAAGTTGATCAGCATGTATGGCGGCAAAACCTTTGGGGATGTCGATCTTGAGAAACTTGGGCTTAAAGAACTGCCCTGCGCCGAAAAAGCCGGGATGATCTGGGTCTGCCTGACACCGGGTAAGACGTTTGATATCGACGCGTGGCTGGGCGATTTTACCTATGAACTGGAGACGCTCGATCTGGCGAACTGGCACTTGTACGAGCAACGTGACATCGACGGCCCGGGCTGGAAAGTCGCGTGGGACGGCTATCTTGAGGCCTACCACCATAACACGCTGCATGCGGAAACTGTCGGCAAATACACCGTTGGAAACCTCATGCTCCATGACACGTACGGGCCGCATCAACGCATCGTGTTCGGACGCAAGTCCCTCAAGGAAATTGCACGCGTTGAGCCAGACACATGGGGTGATCCTTCGGAACATATCCGCCTGATCCATTCGGTTTTCCCAAACACATCAATTTCCGGCGTTTTGGGTGATCACTGTCTCGTCAGCCAGGTTTTCCCTGGCCCGACGCCGCAAACCACCGTGACGCGCCAGTCGATCATGTGCGCCAAAAAGCCCGAGACCGCCGAAGAGATTGCCCATACAAAAGCGTTCAGCGATCTGGTCCTGATGGCCGTCAAGGACGAAGACTATGATATGGGCTTCCAGATCCAGAAAACTCTTGGGTCAAAAGCCAATGAAGCCTTCGTGTTCGGCCGCAATGAACCTGCCTTGCAGCACTACCACGACCATGTCGCAAAGTTCGTAAGCCAGACCTAGCGCCCTCAGCTCTTTCAGGAGGAGGGTCAACTGAAACTGAGAAGACTTGGTTCGGTCTATCTTCGCCGCGTGGACAATGCTGCGCTTGCGAAAAATCGGTGCTGCCGCGCATCGGAAAGACCAGCCATTCAGGTAGGGTGCAGTAGGGATCAGCGGTCGAATTCCCAAACTGCGGGGCTTTGTCGCCGTATAGGTTAAATGACCCAAGATCCGCTGACACCTATTATGCGGGCGTTTCCACCCTTATTTTGGTCTCCAAAATTCCTCGCGAGGCCGACCAGCCTCAAAGCCTAACTATGCATTTGCCGCTTGCGGTCGCGGGTGCGGCGGGTCGCGTCCTCTGATCCGTCGTGATAGGTTCCAAACCACTTGTCCCACGGCATCTCGGCGTTGCCATAGTTGCATTCATAATACCGGTGATGCAGTTGGTGGAAAAACGCCCCGAGTAAAAGCGCCTGACGGTCCCGCGCCCAGATTGCTTCATATCCCGAGTGTGAGGACGCAGCGCCCAGCATTAACCAGTAGCCCAAAAATAGCATGTGCACGGGATGGCTGGGCAGCAACAGCACAATCAGGATCGCACTCAGATAGCCGAACGCTTCAATTGGGTGCATCGACATGCCAGACCACGGGCCGGTGTTGACGTTGCGGTGATGCACCGCGTGCACATGTTTGTAGATCGCTGGCTGGTGCAGGGCGAGGTGCACCACATAAAAGTGGAGGCTTTGCCAGAGCGCCAAGACCGGAAACAGTGCGATGAACCAGACGGGATGCGCGCCAAATGACAGGATGTTGATCCCCCCGCTGGCGTATGACCACCGCAGGAAGCATTCGAGTAACGACAGGAACGTCGCGCCGAACATCATCGAATAATAGACGTTGTCCCATGTCTGATAGCCGAATTTGAACAGCGCATTCTTGCGTTTGAAATAGGGGCGTGGATCGTATTTCAGGAGCTTACCCTGTCCGTCGATCCCGTAAAACCAATGGTGCAGCCCGCCCGCGACAATCAAAAGAAGCAGCCAGTTGCGCACGAACACCCAAGCCATCCAGCCAAAGGCAGGGCCGGCCTGTTCTGGCCCCACAGGTTGCAGCCAGAACGCCACCAGAAAGGCCAGCCCCAGAAAAATCGACCGATCCGAGAATTGCAGCCAGTTCTGCCAGAGCCATTTTGCAACGACGGCTGGTTTGGCAGGCCACAGCCAATAAGGTGCGTATTTGACCGGCAGATCAGGGTGCCAATGCCATTCGCGGCTCATTGGTGCGGGGGCTTCGGTTGGGTCTTTGGGGGGCGTTTGTGCGGTTGTCATGTCAGGGCTTTCGCTGTGATCAACTGTGGAACGGACGGCGCTTGTCCAGCGCCTCACAAAGCTTTTCGTGCTCACCGGGTTTCATGGTGATGCTGGTGGCGGCATTGGGATAGCTGCCATCCAGAACAGCCGCGCGGTAAGCCTTGAGCCCCTTCATCCGCTCGGCTTCCAGCTTGGCACGCGCACCCGCCATATCGGCAAATGCCCGTGCGTGGCGCGGAGGGTCAATCGTGTCGCCGCAGGCATCATCCTGAAACAGGAAAATCACATCCGCTGCGCCGCCTGATCCGATAGAATGGGTGATCAGCCCGGTGCGCGGGCTAATCTCGGCAATCGCCTCGTCTGCGACGCATTCCAACTCGACCGCATAGGCACCCGCGTCTTCAAGGCGGCGCAGGTCCTCGGCCAGTTTCATTGCCTCATCTGCTGTCCGACCATAGGCACGCAGGCCCCCGATTTGTGTCGACAGGCGCGGCACAAGACCCAGATGCCCCTGCACGGCTAACCCTTCATCGGCCAACATCTCGACCGCTTTGAAACTGCGCAGAGTATAGAGCGCATCGGCACCAGCAGCAGCAGCGCGAAGGCCCGCGCGCAGAATATCCTCGTGGGCTTCATAGTCGCTGGCCATCAGGGCGGCAGTGGTGAATGTGTTGGGTGCGCCCGCACGCACGTCATGCAGGTCGTGGTCAACGATCGACAAATGATCAATCCCTGCGGCCTCGGCAGCGGCGGCCTCAACTCGGTTCACAGCCGTCGTCTGCACGAACTTGCGTTGGCCTTTGCCCGCCTTGATGTCCGCCACGGTTAGATTCCGTGTCGCAGGGAAACCTCCGAATGTGTAAATGCGCTTCATAACGTTCCCTGCCTTATCCAGTCCCTTCTGAAATTAAGGGATTGTATGCACAATTCAAAACGAGTAATTTCTCCTAGTATCAC
>Ga0209532_1000629_pt1 | contig 30205 bp, 24 predicted proteins | sample COG_02_FD_184746 | JGI IMG/M metagenome (GOLD analysis project Ga0209532, IMG submission 184746) | Pelagic Microbial community sample from North Sea - COGITO 998_met_02 (SPAdes) (version 2) | ecosystem: Environmental > Aquatic > Marine > Neritic zone/Coastal water | place: Helgoland, sampling... | reverse complement strand
TATTCTCTCTATATATATTGTTCCCACCGTCCGTAAATTAGCACTAGCAAAAAAAATAACCGATTCTCCATCTGCAAGAAAATCTCACACAACAGAAGTTCCAGTTTTAGGGGGTGTTGCAGTATACTTAGCGGCAGCTTTATCCATGTTTGTTATAGCTTTTGTTTTTCCCTCAAGAATTGACACCACCGATTTTTTTCTTTTGGGCTTTGGATCTATGTTATTATTGTTTGTAGGTGTCTTAGACGATGTTGTTGGTTTAAAACCTATGACTAAGCTAATTTTACAACTTGTAGTTTGTTTTGTCTTAATTCACAATGCACAATTATATATAACAAACATGCATGGTTTATTTGGTTTTTCTGAAATTCCTTATATTCCTTCTTTATTGCTTTCAGTGTTTGTGTATGTGGTTTTTGTTAACATGTTAAACCTAATTGACGGTATTGATGGTTTGGCTTCAGGAATTTCTGTAGTAGCTTTCTCATTTTTTGCATACGTTGGATTTGTTGAAACAGATTACTATAACATGCTTGTGAGTATGGCGGGTGTGGGCTGTCTTGTCCCTTTTATGTATTATAATATGTTCTCTAACAGGAAAATATTTCTTGGTGATAACGGTTCTCTTGTTATGGGTGTTATTTTGGGGTATTTGTGTCTTGATTTTATTTCTGTAACTAACTCCACAGATCAATTATTTGGCGATACTAAAATTATTGTATTAATGTCTGTATTTTCTTATCCACTTGTAGACACCCTGCGCGTTTTCGTGGTTAGAATTTTAAGGAAAAAAAGTCCTTTTTCTGCAGATAAAAATCACATTCACCACCATTTATTGCGTCTGGGCTTGTCTCACCGTAAAGCAACCTTGGTTGTTATAGTTTACACCATCTTTATAACTTGTGTTTCATTTTTAATGTCAGGTATTGATATTAATGTAGCCTTTGTTGTGCTACTGCTCATTTCTATACTTGTTATTTGTCTCCCTTCGTTTTTAATTAAAAATGATGACGGCTCTATATCTTTCAGAAAAAAAGCTTGAGCTACATTACATTAAACCTTTTAATATTCATCGTATATTTTCACTCATTTATTTGGTTGAGAGGGGCTAATTTTAGCCCAAAAACAAGGGGTAAAATACTTTTTTTGCTCACATAATTGTAATAATTTTGTTTAACATCTACTAATTATGTAAGTGGTTGTTTTTTAGTATTTTAGCCTCTTTGATGTAAGTCAGGGCGGCGAAGCCGTTTAATAAATTAAGCAATTACAGCTTCTTAGTTTTTACAAAACAAACATGATACTCTAATTTAGAGATTTTCATTTAAATTTATATTACCCATGAAAAAAAAAGCAATCATTGTTTCTGGATATTTTAACCCCATACATAAAGGGCATCTTGAGTATTTTCAAAATGCAAAAAAGCTGGCAGATGTTCTTTTTGTAATTGTTAATAGTGACCATCAAAGAGCTTTAAAACAAAGTAAAGAGTTTCAGCTTGAAGACGAGCGTATGCTAATAGTCTCTTCACTAAAACCCGTAGATAAGGCTATTTTATCTATAGATAAAGACAGAACAGTTTGCGAGACTATTGCCAGTATTGCCAAGGACTATGGCCAAGAGTATGACTTGGCTTTTGCCAATGGTGGAGACCAAAACAATACTACCATACCAGAGCGTCCTATTTGTGAGAAGATGGGTATTGCGCTTCTTGATGGTTTGGGAGATAAAATACAATCAAGCAGCTGGCTTTTAAAAAAATAGTTATGGAGTTATTTACCACTATAGAAAATGAGCTTAACAAGCATAATTTAAAGATAGACTCCTATGACCATACTCGTCCTTGGGGAGGTTTTTTTGTAATTCAAGAAGAAGATGCCCAGCGTTTTTCTAACATATATTTTGATGGCTTTGATGTAGATACCCTGCGCAAAGCTGGTAAATTAAGTCCAAAAATACTTGCGGTAAAACCTCAGGCAAGATTATCTTGGCAATACCATCACAGAAGAGCCGAGTCTTGGCGTGTTGTTAAAGGGCCGGTTGGCGTGATTAGAAGCTTTGATGACACCCAAAAACCTATGATAACCCATCATGATGGGGATGTTATCACCCTTAAAAAAGGAGAGCGTCACCGCCTTATTGGTTTAGAGAGTTGGGGTGTTGTTGCAGAGTTTTGGCAGCATACAGATGCTGAGTCACCATCAAATGAGGATGATATTGTACGATTGCAGGATGATTACGCTAGAGAGTAATAGGATGTTTATATTTAAATTGCATCAAAAATAAATTTAGAAAAAATTAATATTGCAGTTATAGAATAAGGGTATGTATGGCAAGCTATAGCGTTTGATAAAAAATATTCTACTTTTAAATTATTTTGAATAAAATTCACATGTATGAAAATTAAAAACATTTGTTGCATTGGTGCAGGCTACGTTGGAGGCCCAACTATGGCAGTGATTGCACAAAAAAATCCAGATATTAACGTAACGGTTGTAGATGTAAACGCTCAGCGTATTGCAGATTGGAATGATAAAGATCTTACTAAACTACCAATCTATGAGCCGGGCCTAGATACTGTAGTTGCTGAAGCCCGAGGCCGTAATTTGTTTTTTTCAACAAATGTGGATGATGCTATAGATAAAGCAGAAATGATTTTTATTTCTGTAAACACACCCACCAAAACCTATGGAGCTGGTAAAGGCATGGCTGCAGATTTAAAATATGTAGAATTGTGTGCTCGCCAAATTGCAAGGGTTGCCACCTCTGATAAAATTGTGGTTGAAAAATCTACCCTTCCTGTAAAAACAGCGGAGGCCATACAAAGCATACTAGATAATACTGGTAATGGTGTAAACTTCCAGATACTTTCCAATCCTGAGTTTTTGGCAGAGGGTACCGCCATGAGAGACTTGGCCATGCCAGATAGAGTGCTTATTGGTGGTAACCAAACCAAAGAAGGAAAAGAGGCTATTGCCGCCTTGGTGGATGTATACAGCTCTTGGGTTGCTAAAGAAAACATTTTAACCACCAATTTATGGTCATCAGAGCTGTCTAAGCTTACTGCAAATGCTTTTCTGGCCCAGCGTATATCATCTATCAATTCCTTGTCTGCCCTTTGTGAGGCAACAGGGGCTAATGTATCAGAGGTTGCAAAGGCTATTGGTATGGATTCTAGAATTGGCCCTAAATTTCTGCAGGCTTCTGTAGGTTTTGGAGGTTCTTGTTTCCAGAAAGACATTTTAAACTTGGTATACATTTCAAAATCATTAGGACTCGATGAAGTCGCAGACTATTGGCATCAAGTGATTTTGATGAATAATTACCAGAGAGATCGTTTTGTTAAAAACATGATTAAAACCATGTATAATACCGTTTCTGGTAAAACCATTGCTTTTTTGGGTTGGGCTTTTAAAAAAGACACCAACGATACTAGAGAATCTGCAGCCATTTATGTGGCAGACATGCTCATAGAAGAGCAGGCTACCATAAAGGTGTATGACCCTAAGGTTACTTCTACCCAAATGCTCAATGACCTTGATTATTTAAATACACGCTCCCTAAAAGAGAACGCATCATTTTTGCAAACAAATAAAGACCCATACAAAGCCCTAGAAGGCGCTCATGCAGTGGCTGTTCTTACCGAGTGGGATGAGTTTACATCCTACAATTGGGAGGCTATCTATGATGCCATGCAAAAACCCGCCTTTGTGTTTGACGGGCGTAATATTCTAGACAAACAAAAACTGGAGTCTATTGGTTTTGTTTATACGGCAATAGGTAGTTAATGGATTCAAAAAAAATACTTGTTACTGGAGCTGCAGGTTTTATTGGTTATCACTTATGTGAAGCGCTTATAAAACAAGGGCATCATGTTATTGGCTTAGATAACATTAACGATTATTATGATGTTACCCTTAAATATGCCCGCCTGAGTGAGCTAGGTATACAAAAGGAAGCTGCAACGGTATTTGCAGAAATATCCCAGAGTACACTCCACGGGCCTAAAATGCAATTTATACGGCTCAATCTTGAAGATAGAGAAGCGGTGCCAAAATTGTTTAAGACATTTAGTTTTGACATGGTATGTAACCTTGCGGCGCAAGGAGGGGTTAGGTACTCCATAGAAAATCCAGAAGCGTACATTGATAGTAATATTAATGGTTTTTTAAATATTTTAGAATGTTGCCGTCACCACAATGTTAAACGCCTAGTATATGCATCTAGCTCTAGTGTGTATGGCAATAGTGATGATATACCATTTAAAGAAACTGCAAATGTAGATACCCCTATAAGTTTATACGCTGCCACCAAAAAAAGCAATGAGCTGATGGCACATACCTACAGCCATTTATATAAGTTTGAAACCATAGGCTTACGATTTTTCACCGTCTATGGCCCCTGGGGTAGACCAGATATGGCTATGTTTTTATTTACAGATGCTATTATAAACAACAAACCCATAAAGGTGTTTAATACCGGTAATCTCTCTAGAGACTTTACGTATATAGATGACATTGTGGATGGAGTTGTTAATACCCTATTAAAAGACTCTAAAAATGATAGCTTATACAAGCTTTATAATATTGGTAACGGCAAGCCAGTGCAGTTACTAGATTTTATAGCGTCTCTAGAAAAAGAGTTGGATATTTCTGCCATAAAAAAAATGTTACCCATGCAAGCGGGTGATGTACATCAAACTTTTGCAGACACCTCTAGGCTAGAACATGATTATAATTACAAACCACAAATAGCTGTAGATAAAGGAATCAAAGCCTTTGTGTTGTGGTATAAAGGTTTTTATAACAAATAATTACATTGAGCTTACATACAGTAACCCAAAACTATAATATAACTAAAAGCCAGCGAGAGACTTTGCATGGTCATAAATCCTATTTGCTATGGTTTACTGGCCTCTCTGGCTCTGGCAAATCTACCCTGGCCAATTTGGTAGAGATGGAGTTGCATAAAAAAGGACTCTCTACCTATATCCTAGATGGAGATAACGTGCGCCAAGGCATTAATAAAGATTTAAGTTTCACGCCCCAGGACCGCACAGAAAACATACGCCGCATTGCAGAGATTTCTAAGCTAATGCTTGATGCTGGTGTTATAACCTTGGCAGCTTTTGTGTCACCGTACAAAAAAGACCGAGAAGTTGTAAAACAAATTGTAGGTCCAGATAAATTTATAGAAATATACGTAAACACCTCTCTTGCAGCCTGTGAACGCCGCGATGTAAAAGGGCTTTATAAAAAAGCAAGAGCTGGAGAAATTAAAAACATGACGGGTATATCTGCGCCTTACCAGGTGCCAACACATCCAGATATAGAAATCATTACAGATGGAAAAACCATCCAGGAGAGTGTAACCGTAATTATGCAATTTTTAAATACAAAATTTAATTAACGCATATGGGTAATTATGTACTTAGTCATTTAAAGGAGTTAGAATCTGAGGCTATTTTTGTGATACGAGAAATAGCTGCTCAGTTCGAAAACCCTGTACTGCTATTCTCTGGAGGGAAAGACTCTATACTATTAACTCATTTGGCTAAAAAGGCTTTTTATCCTGCCAAAATACCCTTCCCGCTTATCCATGTTGATACAGGGCACAATTTTCCGGAGACCATTGCATTTAGAGACACGCTAGTTAAAAAACTAGGAGTACAACTTATTGTAGGATCTGTACAGCAGGCTATAGATACAGGCCTCGCCAAGGAAGAAACCGGCGCTGACGCATCTAGAAACGCATTGCAAATAGTAACCCTGCTAGACACCCTGGAGAAGTACAAAGTAGATGCTGCTATGGGCGGTGCAAGACGTGATGAAGAGAAGGCAAGGGCCAAAGAGCGTTTCTTCTCGCACCGTGATGAGTTTGGACAGTGGGATCCTAAAAACCAACGTCCAGAACTCTGGAATTTATTTAATGGGCGTAAAAACTACGGTGAGCATTTTAGGGTATTTCCTATTTCAAACTGGACAGAGCTAGACGTTTGGGAGTATATAAAACAAGAAAATATAGAGTTGCCTTCTCTCTATTTTTCTCACCAGCGAGATTGTGTAGTAAGAGATGGTGTTATTTTGGCCAACTCTGACTATATTAAACTAAAACCAGGTGAGAAGGTGGTAAACATGACCATTCGATTTCGCACTTGTGGAGATATGCCTATAACAGGGGCTGTAGAATCTGCCGCAGATACCTTAGATAAAATAATTAAAGAAATTGCCACAACTCGTATCACTGAGCGCGGGGGTAGGGCAGATGATAAACGTGCAGAAACTGCCATGGAAGACCGCAAAAAACTAGGTTACTTTTAATGTGTATATTTTAAATGACTAATCAAAACATAGAAATATTACGTTTTACTACCGCTGGGAGTGTGGATGATGGCAAAAGCACACTCATTGGGAGGCTTTTGTATGACAGTAAATCTATCTTTCAAGACCAATTGGATGCCGTAGAAGCTTCTAGTAAAAACAAAGGTTTTGATTATGTAGATTTATCATTGCTTACAGACGGGCTCAAATCTGAGCGGGAGCAAGGCATTACCATAGATGTAGCCTACCGCTATTTTGCAACACCAAAGCGTAAATTTATAGTTGCTGATACCCCAGGACACATTCAGTACACCCGTAATATGGTAACGGGAGCCTCTACTGCCAACTTAGCCATTATACTCATTGATGCGCGTAAAGGCATGCTAGAGCAAACACACAGGCACTCATTTATTGCTTCACTGCTTAGAATACCCCACGCCATTGTATGTATTAATAAAATGGATTTGGTTGAATATAGCCAAAAAGTGTATGATACTATTGTCTCAGATTTTAAAGCATTTGCCTCTAAGCTAGAAATTAATGACATACAATTTATACCCATCTCTGCTTTAAATGGTGATAATGTAGTGCACCGCTCAACAAACATGAATTGGTATCAGGGCAGTACTTTGATGTATCATTTAGAGACGGTGCACATCTCTAGTGATTACAACCACATAGATTGCCGTTTTCCTGTACAATCTGTAATACGGCCACATACTCTGGATAATCAAGATTTTAGAGGTTTTACAGGCCGCATAGATGGGGGAGTGTTTAAACCCGGAGATAGAGTAAAAACCCTTCCATCGGGTTTTGTAACTACCATTAAAACCATTGAGCTGGGTGGAGAGCAGATTGCAGAAGCTTTTGCACCTATGTCTGTAACCATGACCCTCCAGGATGAGATAGACACCAGCCGCGGAGATATGATTGTACGAGAGAATAACGTCCCAGAAATTGGCCAAGATCTAGAAGTACTAGTTACCTGGATGAGCAGCAATCCATTAAAGCCGCGTACTAAGGTAGTTATTAAACATACCACCAAGCATTGTCTGGGAATGGTTAAAGAGTTAAAGTATAAAATAGACATCAATACCCTGCACCGCTTACAAGATATAGATACACTAGATATGAATGATATAGGGCGTATATCACTGCGAACGGCTAAGCCGCTTTTTTATGACGCCTATAAAAAAAACCGCCAAACGGGTAGTATCATAATCATTGATGAGCAAACCAACGAAACCATTGGAGCGGGGATGATTATAAAATAATGAAACAGTTATTACATAAAGCCATCACTGCCGCTTTACATGCCGGTAAAGCCATTCTAGAAATTTATCACTCTGGAGCCTTTGATATAGAGATTAAAGGAGATAACTCTCCTTTAACCCGCGCAGACACTACTTCCCACAATGTAATTATGTCTTACCTAGAGACTACAGGTATTCCTGTACTCTCTGAAGAGGGTAGAGACATCCCATACAAGGAGCGTAAAGATTGGAAACAGCTTTGGATTGTAGATCCAATAGATGGAACTAAAGAATTTATAAAACGCAATGGAGAGTTTACGGTTAATATTGCTCTTATAGAGAATAATAGACCGCTTATGGGTGTTATTTTTGTACCTGTAACTGGTGATCTCTATTTTTCCAGTAAAGAATTAGGCGCTTTTAAAGTTGATGTAGATCTTAAAGATTATGATGTTGAATCTTTAATAGCAAAAGCCAATAAATTACCTTTGCAAAGAGAAGATAACACTTTTACCATTGTTGCTAGTAGATCTCATATGTCTGCAGAGACAGAAGGTTATATTGAGAAAATGCGAGACATACATGGAGAGGTAAAATTAATCTCAAAAGGAAGCTCTTTAAAACTATGTATGGTAGCTCAGGGTACTGCCAATTGCTACCCCCGTTTTGCGCCAACTATGGAGTGGGATACCGCAGCAGGGCAGGCTATTTGTGAGCATGCAGGGGTTGAGGTGATAGATTGGGAGACCAAGAAAAATATGTTATACAACAGAGAAGAGCTGTTAAATAATTGGTTTTTAGTACAATCAAAAGTGGCTATTTAATAATAGCAAAATAACAAGTGACTACCGGTGGTAGTCGAGAAAAATATAAAAAGTCAATGAATATTGAATTAAGTAATAAAACGATTCTTGTCACTGGAGGTGCCGGTTTTATAGGGTCAAACTTATGCGAGGCTTTACTTATAAAAGGAAACAAAGTTGTTTGTCTGGATAATTTTGCTACAGGTAAAAGAGAAAATGTAGCGCATTTAACTGCAGATGATAATTTTACGCTAATTGAGGGAGATATCAGAAAACTTGAGGATTGTTTAAAAGCTAGCCAGGGTGTAGATTATGTATTGCATCAAGCAGCACTTGGATCCGTGCCAAGATCTATTAAAGATCCCATTAAATCCAATGATGTGAATGTGAGTGGTTTTTTGAATATGCTGGTTGCGGCAAGAGACAATGGCGTGAAAAGATTTGTTTTTGCAGCTAGCTCATCAACCTATGGAGATTCAGAATCAATGCCAAAAGTTGAGGATATTATCGGTAAACCATTATCCCCATATGCTATCACTAAATATGTAAATGAGTTATATGCAGATATTTTTTCGAAAACGTATGGATTAGAGACCATTGGTCTTAGATATTTTAATGTTTTTGGTAGAAAGCAAGATCCAAATGGAGCTTATGCAGCAGTGATTCCAAAATTTGTCAGCCAGCTAATGAAAGGAGAATCTCCAGTCATTAATGGAGACGGTAATTACTCAAGAGACTTTACCTACATTGATAATGTGATACAGGCAAATTTGTTAAGTTTGGTCACAACTGACGAAAAAGCAATAAATACTGTATACAATGTAGCCTATGGAGACCGTAATACATTAAACGATTTAATGGGCTACCTAAAAGAGTATTTATCGGAGTTTGATTCTAAAATTTTAAACGTTGATGTTATTTACGGTCCAAATAGAGCAGGAGACATTCCTCATTCACACGCAAGTGTAGCTAAAGCAAAAGAGAATTTAAATTATAACCCACAGTTTACCTTGCAGCAAGGACTTAAAGAAGCTGTAAAATGGTATTGGAAAAATTTATAAAATTAAAATATGAATAAAGATAAAATAGCAATTATAGGACTGGGATATGTTGGTTTGCCATTGGCAAGACTCTTTGCTACCAAATATTCAGTAGTCGGTTTTGATATTAATACAGATAGAATAACTGAGTTAATGTCTGGGGTTGATTCTACCCTAGAGGTGGATAATGAAACCTTGCAATCTGTTCTTATTGGTGAAGATTCTGATCAAATTGGACTTTTTTGTACCAATGAACTTGATAAAATAAAAGATTGTAATTATTTTATAATTACTGTTCCAACTCCAGTTGACAGAAATAACAGGCCCATTTTAACGCCCTTAATCAAGGCAAGTGAAACGGTAGGTTCAGTATTAAAAAAAGGAGATGTTGTAATTTATGAATCCACAGTGTATCCAGGAGCTACTGAAGAAGATTGTGTGCCAGTTCTTGAGAGAGTTTCTGGCTTAAAATTTAATAAAGATTTTTATGCAGGCTATTCGCCAGAGAGAATCAATCCTGGAGATAAAGAGCATACTGTTGAAAAGATACTAAAGGTTACATCTGGTTCAACTCCTGAAATTGGAGAGAAAGTGAATGATCTTTATAAATCTGTGATTACAGCTGGAACGCATTTAGCTCCTACTATCAAGGTAGCTGAAGCTTCAAAAGTAATCGAGAACTCCCAAAGAGATATCAATATTGCTTTTGTAAATGAACTTGCTAAGATATTTAACTTAATGGATATTAATACCCATGATGTTCTAGAAGCAGCAGGTACCAAATGGAATTTCTTACCCTTTAAGCCAGGTCTAGTAGGAGGGCATTGTATTGGTGTAGATCCATACTATTTAGCGCAAAAAGCACAAGAATATGGTTATCACCCTGAAATTATCTTAGCAGGACGAAGGTTAAATGATGGAATGGGAGATTATGTTGCCTCCCAGATTGTGAAATGTATGATTAAGAAAAATATTCCAGTCAATGGCGCTCGGGTACTTATTTTAGGGATCACATTTAAGGAAAATTGTCCAGATGTTAGAAATACAAAAGTGGTAGATGTAATTACTGCTCTAAATGAATACAATACAGATATCACCATCTATGACCCATGGGCGAACACCTATGAAGTAAATCGTGAGTATGATATAGATTCGACAAAAGAAATTCCAAAGGAAACCTTTGATGCGATTGTCTTAACTGTTGCACATAATAAATTTAGAGAATTAGATTTAAATGCATTGAGAAATGATAATGCAATTATTTATGATGTTAAGAATGTATTGGGTGAAAATGTAGACGCAAAACTATAAGAATTATGTTGAAACCTGTTTTATAATTACTCAAACTATGAGCCAAATAAAAAAAGGTGCAGTCTTAAACTATATAACAATCTTTCTTACTAATGTTATTGGTTTATTGATGACTCCTTTTATTTTAAGTCATCTTGGAAATTCCGAATACGGTATTTATTTAGCCATTGGGGCTTTAGTTGGAACCATTTCTTTATTGGATTTTGGACTTAACAATGCTGTAGTTCGCTTTGTAGCAAAATACAAAGCAGAAAATGATAAAAGGGGAGAAGAAAATTTTTTAGCTACTACAATGTTGCTTTATATTATAATTTCTTCACTAGTAGTGATAATTGGGGTTATTTTTTATTTCTTTCTAATTGATTCATACTTTGATAAAATGAGCCCAAACGAAATTGAAATATCCAAAGTTATTTTTGGAATTTTAATTTTTAATCTTGCTGTGGGCCTACCTGGGGGTGCTTTAACTGGTATATGCAATGGTTATGAGGATTTTGTTTTTCCTAAATCACTAAATATAGTACGATACGTATTAAGATCTTTTGCTGTTGTTGGAGTCTTAATGCTTGGGGGAAAAGCCATCGCACTTGTAGTAGTTGATTCTATCTTTAATGTTTTTGTTATAGTAATTACCGGACTTTACTTAAGAAAAAAATTGAAAATAACGATTAAACTTCACAACTTTTCATTTACGTACATTAAACAAATATTTAGTTATTCTTCATGGATTTTTGTTTTTGGCCTAGTATCTATCTTTCAATGGAAATCTGGATATTGGATACTAGTTAGAATAGACCCAGATCTTCTTACGCTTTTTGGTATTGGAATTACTTTAGGCACCTATTATGGTGCATTTTCCTCAGCAATATCTAGTGTGTTTTTACCTCGAGCAACAAAAATGTCTGTTCAGAATGCTTCAGGAGAAGAATTAACAGACATGATGATTAAAATTGGGAGAATATCTTTTATTATTTTAATGTTTATTTTAACATCCTTTATATTATTTGGTGAACAATTTGTTTTTTTATGGGTTGGTGATAAATTAGGAATTGATGGTAGCCGTCAGTCTTGGATAATTGCTATTATGATTATGTTAGGTTATACCCTACCTCTTGTTCAAGGTTTTAGTAAATCTGTTTTAGAAGCTAAAGGAAAACTTCGTTTTAGGGCACTTACCTATTTATCTTTTATGATTTTAGGAACAATATTAGGTGGGTTTCTAGCTTTAAAACACGGTGCTTTAGGTATGGTGTTAGGTTCTGTTATTGGTTGGCTCATAATACAATTTATAATGAATCTTTATTTTCAAAATAAAATTAAACTTAACATAATTCGCTTTTTTAAACAAATGTTTCATAAAATGACATTTCCTTTGTTATTATCATTCACTATGGGTTATGTAATTAGTTATATGCCAGGAATAGGATGGTTAAACTTCATAATTAAATGTATTATTTATTTCATGATTTATAGTTTACTAATGTACTATTTAGGAATCATTGAATTTGAAAAAGAACTATTAAAAAAAACAATTTCAAAACTAAAAATAAATAAAAAGTGAGCAACCTAATTAATAAAATAAAACTAAAAATACATGCTTTAATTTTTTGGCAAACATCATTAGGTGACATTGTGAACAACATTTATAGTTTAAAACTATTTTATAAATATTCTTTTAAGTATGATAAATTTAAAAGTAGAGGAAGTGAAATAGCTTTTTTGACAAAGCAGTATCATATTGTAGAAAAAGGTTTAGCTCTACCTAATCCTAGGCTTGCTTTTGGTAAAGAAAAAATAAATCTTTTATTAGATAAAAGTATAAAGTATGAAAATAATTATGGTGAAGATAAACTAGTAATATGTATAAAAGATTGTCTTTCTGAGTATATTAGATTTAACAAAAAAAATAATATTAAAATTGAAGGCGCTTATTTCGATTCAATTATAAAATTCATTGGAACAAGAAAACTAGAACAAAAGCAAGGTGGAACTATTTCAATTAGAAAGTGTGAATTAAAACAAATTATGGCAATGCCTTTTGAGGATTTTACAAAGAGTAGGTTTTCTATAAGGGATTTTGATGATGAAGATGTAGACTTGGAGCTAATAAAAAAGGCTATAAATATTGCTAAGCACGCACCTTCTGTGTGTAACCGGCAATCTTGGAAAGCCCACGTATATACAAAAGAAGAGCAAATTTTATCTTTACTAAAAATTCAAGGTGGGAATAATGGATTTACACAAAGTATAAATAGACTAATTATTGTAACCACAGATATTGTGGCCTTTACAAAATTAGAAAGTAATCAAATATTTGTTGATGGAGGTTTATTTTCTATGAATTTATTACTCTCTTTACATAGCCAGGGTATTGGTGCTTGTTGCTTAAACACTTGTTTTCCTTATACATCAGAAAAAAAGGTAAAAAAAATAGGTGCTATTCAAACTAACGAAAGATTAATAATGATGATTGGAATTGGTAATCTAAAGGATAATTATAAAGTAGCAATATCTAACAAAAAAGATTTAAAAGAAATACTTAAAATTAATTAGATGAAGATCAAATCTATTACTTGTCACGAAGTTTATAACCATGGTGCCAGTTTACAGGAACATGCCTTGTTAAAGTTTTTAGAAAACCTGGGCCATGAGGCTGAAACCATACACTATAAACCTGATTATTTAAGTCAACATTTTAATTTTTTGAATGTTTCAAACCCTAAGTATAAAAAAAACATAATACTAAAATCAATATTTTTAATTTTAAAGTTTCCTTTTAGATATATAATGTTGAAAAGAAAAAAGAACTTTGACTTATTTTCAGATAAATATATAAAGTCTACGAAAAAACTGTACAGAACTAACGAGGATTTAAAAATAGATTTACCACAAGCTGATGCTTATATTTGCGGAAGCGATCAAATTTGGAATTCTTTTTTTCCAAATGGAAAAGACCCCTCTTTTTATTTAGATTTTGTTCCAGATAATAAACTAAAAATATCCTATGCAGCTAGTTTTGCTATTGATAAATTAGAGGATAATTTAAAAGACTTTGTAAGAGAAAAAGTATCTAGACTTAATAATATTTCTGTTAGAGAATCTTCAGGTAAAAATATTTTAAGTGATTTAGGTATAAATGAAGTTACTCATGTCTTAGACCCAGTATTTTTATTAGACCAAAGTTATTGGAAAACCCTGTGTGTTGATCCTATAATTAATTGTGATTATATTTTTGTTTATGACTTTGAAAGTAATCCTTTAATAGAAAGCTTTGTTAAAGTGCAGCAAAAGAAACATGGCTATAAAATTGTTAGTGTAAACGATAATATAAAATATGCCGATCATAATTTTTATTTAGACGGTCCAAGTACATTTTTAACATTGTTAAGTAATTCTAATTTTGTAGTCTCTAATTCTTTCCATGCTGTTGCTTTTTCTGGAATTTTCAAAAAACAGTTTACCGTATTTAATAGATCTGAGAATATAAATACACGAATGCTTGATTTTGTTAATTTATTAGGAATTCAAAACGTTTTAATTTCAACGAAAAATGAAAGCGAGAACTATGATTACAAAATTGATTATGATGCTTTTGATAAAAAACTAGATACTTTAGTAAAAAGATCTAAAGATTATTTAATTAATGCTTTAACAAAATAATATTTCCATCTTTAAAAAAAATATCTCCTACTTAAATTAATTTTAAAAATTCGATGCTCTCCATAATTTTACCAGTTTATAATGCTGAAAAGTATTTAGAAAAATGTTTAAATAGTATAGTATGTCAAACATATTCTAATTTTGAAGTTATTTTAATAAATGATGGATCAAAAGATAGTAGTGCTGCTATATGCAGAATGTTTGCAGATCAAGACAAACGTTTTAAATATGTATGTCAAGAGAATAAAGGAGTAGCCGTGGCTCGAAATAAAGGACTAAATGAGGCTCGTGGGGAATATATAGGTTTTGTAGATGCTGATGATTATATTGAGAGTAACATGTTTCAAAATTTAATCAACCCAACACTAAAATATAATTTTGATGTTGTTTTGTCGAAATATAAGATATGTAATAATAGTGATTTTACTATTTCTACAACAAATATTCCTATTGAAAAACCTCTAAAAAAGATTGACATAAAAAAATATATCTTACAATCTTATTATACTGGAGGAGATTCTATTGTTCCTGCATTATGGAATAAAATATACAATAGGAACTTTATTGAAAAAAACAAACTTTCATTCCAAAATCAAAAAGCAGTTCGAGCAAGTGATTATTGGTTTAATTTTGAGGTTTTTCAATTAACAAATACTTCTTATGTGATACCAGATGCTAATTATTGTTATAATCATATAATAAGTAATAGTATAATAAACTCATATCGAGAAAATCAATTTAGTGCATTTTTGGAATCTAATAGAAGGCTTTTAGAAGCAAACAAATTGCTGCAATTTGAAATTGAATTTAATAAATTTTACAGCTCGTTTTACAACAATGTAAATCAGCATATAATCCAAACAATAAAAAATAAAGGGTATATAAATGCATATGAATTTGTTATAAAGATTTTGAATAATAAAGAATTTTATTCATGTTTTGGTTTTGTAAAAATTAACAAACTACATACAAAGCTTATAAATATATTTTTAAAAAGGAAGATGGTTTTGTTTTCTTATTTAATTTATTGTATTTGGTCATTAAAATAAAATTCATTAAAATAAAATTCATTGAAAAAAATTATTAAAAAATTTGTATCGGAAGAGTTAATAGAACATTGTTTAAATATAGTAGCATTTATATCTATTCAAATTTTCAGAATAAAACATGGGTCTTTAATAATAAGAAAGAATACAACTGATATTTCTGTTTATAAAAGTATTTTTATTTTAAATGAATTTAAAATAAAAAATACTGAGTTCTCCCCAAAATTTATTATTGATGCAGGTGCTTATACAGGTTTGTCTAGCTTGTATTTTTCTTTAAATTATCCTAAATCTGAAATTGTAGCATTAGAGCCTGAAACATCTAATTTTGAAGTATTATCGAAAAATTCAAGTAATAAAAAAAATATAAAAATAATAAAAGCAGGTTTATGGTATAAAAATGCATTTCTGAAAATAATTAATGGTAAAAATGAATGGGGCCATAAAGTTATTGAAGTTTCTGAAATTGAAAAGTATGATGTTGAAGGAATTTCGATTGATTCAATCTTGAAAAATTCAAAATACAGCTACATAGATATTATAAAGATAGATATTGAGGGAGCTGAAAAGGAGATTTTTGATAAGGGCAACAATCAATGGATTGAAAAAACAAATATTATAATTATAGAATTGCATGATAGATTTAAACCTGGATGTAAAGATTCGCTCTATAATGCTTTAAATATTATTGAATGGAATATATATCAGAAAGGAGAAAAAATTATTTTAATCAGAAAATATTTATTAGACAACTAATATGTCTATTTCCATTTTTAAATTTATTAATCAGAATAAACAAACATGCATACTAAAACATTAATCTCTGTAATAATACCTGTTTACAATACCTCTAAGTATTTGAGAAAGTGTTTAAACTCAGTTATTAATCAAACAATTCAAGAAATTGAAATTATTATCGTGAACGATGGGTCTACAGATAATAGTTTATCCATTTGTAAAGAGTATTCAGTTTTAGATAACAGAGTTATAATTATTGATAAAGAAAATGCAGGTCTAGAGAAAGCAAGGAAAACCGGTATAGAAAAGGCTAAAGGTATATATGTTGCTCATTTAGATTCTGATGATTGGCTTAGTAAAAAAGGTTTAGAAAGTTTGTATAAAGAAGCTATTAAATTTGATGCAGATATTGTAGTTGGAAAATTTAAACGTGTTTTTGATAGATTTGGACTTATTAAAAAACCCAGTCTTATCGATGATGTACTCAGTAATAAAATAATATTACAAGGTGAATTTAGAGCTGATTTTTATAAAAACTTCTTTGGAATAAACATATTTCCAGTTTCAATGTGGGGTCGTTTGTATAAAAAGAGTTTTATAGATTCTATTTATATTACAGAGCTAGGTTATAATTTGGGTGAAGATTTAAATTATAATATTCAGGTTTTTCCAGAAGCTAAAAAAATATTCTTTTCTAATGAGTACGTTTATTTTTATCGTTACGGAGGAATGACATCAAGATACAATGAAAAAATAATTATTGCAGCCCTCAAGATGTTTGAGTTAAAAAAGAGGATGATTACAAAATATGATTACTTAGGAATAAAAAAATACATATTTTTTGAATTAAAAAATTTCCTAAAAACATATATTGAAATGTTGATTGTTTACAAACCTTTTTCAAAAGAGAAATCCTTTGAAATAATTAAAAATTTAATAAACAATAAAAATTTTACAGAAACAATAAATTTCTATAAAAAAAACGGTTCAAATAATGATATTTTTGCTGAAAGTTTAGTCAATCTTGATATTACAAAAATGTTTGCAATAATACAAGAAAAAATACACAAGGAAAGGTACGTGCGTAATGCAAAAAAAATACTTTCGTCTATTTTGAATTAATTTTATGAACATTTATAATATTCACGCTAACATTGAATAAGGCCTTTTTTATACCTGGAACATGATTTTTTGTGTATGTAATTATCTTGTTTTTGTAGTTAATTACAAATCTACTATCTATCTAAAAAGCTTGTTTAAAGTTTTTTATCTTAAAAAAATATAAAGTAAAGAATTATAAATATATATGATACCAAAAATTATTCATTTTTGTTGGCTAAGTGATGAACAGTACCCTGTACTAATTAAAAATTGTATTGCTTCTTGGAAAAAGAAACTACCTGGTTATGACTTTGTACATTGGAATACAGAGAAATTTAATTTGGATGATAATATTTGGGTAAAACAAGCATTTGAGTCAAAAAAGTATGCTTTTGCTGCTGATTATATAAGATTATATGCAGTTTATAATTTTGGAGGCATTTACATGGATACTGATGTTGAAGTCTTTAAAAGTTTTGACGACTTATTAGATCAGCCATATTTTATAGGTACTGAAGGAGGAGGCAACATTGAGGCTGGTGTTTTTGGTGCTGAAGCAAAAACCCCTTGGGTGGGTGAATGTCTAAAATATTATTCAGGGAAAACATTTGTGAATCCTGATAATTCTATGAATACAGAAACTTTACCCCGAATCATGATGAAACAAATTTCAAAAACTAGAATAGTTAAAGAAATCAACAAAAAAAACATTAATAGTATAAAGTCTTTTTTGCCTGATGATACATTTGTTTATTTATATCCAGTAGATTTTTTTTGTGCTAAGGAACAAGGAACAGGGTTGATTTATAAAACCAAAAATACTTATTGTGTTCACCATTTTGCAATGTCATGGATACCTATTTCAAATAAAATATTATCTAATTTTAAAAGATTCTTAATCAAGATATTTGGATATAAAGTAATTGAAAAAGTTATTAAAATTTTAATGCTCAAAGAGTTAAAAAATATTTTTAAAGTAAAATGAAAATTTTGTTTTTAACAGACCAATTTCATCTTCATGGTGGAGTAGAAAAAGTATTATCGCAGAAATTAAATTATCTTGCCGAAAACCATAATCACAAAGTATATTTAGTGACAATAGAAAATAAAAATAATACCTTCTGCTACAATACTTCTGATAAAGTTTGTCATTCTGATTTAGCGATTAATTATTACAGATCAAAAAGTTTTTTTAATTTTTTTAATTTATTAAAATTACCAATTCACATATATTCATTAAATAAGAAGATAAGAGAAATTAAACCAGATGTAATTGTTTCATGTAACTACTCGTTTGATTTTTATTTTTTACCATACATTTCTAATGGCATAAAAATTATCAAAGAATATCATTCTTCGCGCTATTTTTACGTCAAAAATCTACCAAATTTAAATTACTTCAAAAAAATTATAGAAAAAATAAACAATCTCATAGAAAAAAAATATGATTATTTAGTAATATTAAATAAGGATGAAGAGAAATATTTTAATTCTAAAAACACTTTAGTTATTCCTAATCCAACACTAGATTTTGGTTACAGTAATTATGATAACAGGCAAAATATTATTATTGCAGCAGGAAGAATTGCACCAGTAAAGCAATTTGATCATTTAATCAAAATTTGGAGCCTAATTTCTAACAGGTATAATAATTGGGAATTACATATTTATGGAGAAGGTGATAAAGATTTGCAATTTGAACTACAAAAACTAATTAATACATTAAAAATTCCCAATATTTTTTTTAAAGGAGCAACTGATGATTTATATCTTAAAATGAAAAACGCATCAATTTTTGCTTTAACTTCTCAAACAGAATGTTTCCCGATGGTTTTGTTAGAATCTTTATCATGTGGGTTACCTGTTATATCATACGATTGTCCAAATGGTCCAAGAAATATAATAACCAACAATGAGGATGGTATTTTAATTAACCATAATAACATAGAATCTTTTGCTGAAGAGCTAGAATATATGATTAATAATTTTGAGTTACGAAAGGAAATGAGTACTAATGCCAAAATAAACATACGGCGTTTTGATGAAATTAAAGTAATGCAAAATTGGATAGAACTATTTAATAAATAAATTAAAAATTACTAGTTTGGAATATTTTTTAAATCCTGGTTATTATATTAATATGTTTCATTATGTTTTGTTAGCATTTTTGATCATTGTTTTTTTCAAGTCTTTTACCGATAAGCCTTATGATGGTCTTAATGTTCTTTCCATGGTATTATTCTTGATTCTTGTTATATCTATAGGGTTTAGGCCTGTTCATAAAGCATTTGGAGATATGGTAAGTTATGCAAATTTTTATAACTCAAATTATAAAATAGAAAAATCAACAGATATAATCTTTTATTATTTTACGAGTTTTCTTTCAAAATTAGGTGTTTCAGTTAATTTGTATTTTGCTATTATTTTTGTGCTTTATTTAACCCCAATTCTAATTTTCTCTAAAAAACATTTTAGAAAATTGTGGCCGTACGCTTTTTTAATGTTTTTATGCTTTTTCGAATTTTTTTCTTACGGGACTAATGGAATTAGAAATGGTGTAGCATGTTCTATTTTTATTTTGGCCTTGTCATTTGAAAACAAAAAATACTTAAGAAATATATTTTTCTTTTTAGCTGTTATATTTCATTTTTCATTAATTATACCAGTTTCTGGATACTTGATATCGCTTTACTTTCAAAAAGTTAAATATTTTTTTGTTTTATGGTTTTCTGTATTAATTATTTCATTTTTTTCAGGTAATTTTTTTACATCTTTTTTTAGCATATTTATACCAGAAAGAGCCAACTATTATCTTAATACCTCAGATGAGATTATATACAAAACAGGTTTTAGAATAGATTTTATTTTATACAGTTTTATTGGTGTTTTAGCTGCTTATTATTTTATATTAACAAAAAAATTCGAGGATAAATTTTACAATAAATTAGTAATAGTTTTTTTATTTTCAAATAGTTTATGGCTTCTAATTATTAGAGCTAACTTTACAAATAGGATAGCTTATTTGTCTTGGTTTATTTTAGCTCCAGTTATAATCTACCCTCTATTAAAAACAAAAATTTTTAAAAATCAATTTTTGAAAATTTGTTTAATTATTCTAATTTTTTTTAGTGTTTCACTTTATTTAAATGTTATACGATACTAATATGGAAAAAACTCTAACAGTTTTTACACCAACATTTAATAGAGCCTACTGTCTAGATAAATGTTACAATAGTTTAGTTAATCAAACATCGAAAGATTTTTTATGGCTCATTATTGACGATGGCTCATCAGACAATACAGTAAAGCTAGTTGATAATTGGATTTTAGAAGATAAAATAGTTATAAAATATATTTATCAAGAAAATAAGGGTATGCATGGGGCTCACAATGCCGCTTATGAGAATATAAGTACCTCTTTAAATGTTTGTATAGACTCTGATGATTATATGCCCATCAATGCCGTTGAAATAATATTAAATGAGTGGCCTAATATAAAAAACAACAGCTCTTATGCTGGTATCATTGGTCTTGATGTTTATAAAACTGGAATAATAATTGGGTCAAAAATCCCTAATAATTTAAAAAAAGTTAAACTTGAAAATCTATACGCTTTACATAATGTAACAGGTGATAAAAAACTAGTTTATAAAACAGAGGTTATTAAAAAATATCCTTTATACCCTGTTTTCCCTGGTGAAAAATTAGTCCCTTTATCCTTATTATATGAAATGATTGATAAAGATTATGATCTTTATCCAATTAATAAACCATTGTGTGTAGTTGAGTACCAGGAAGATGGGTCTAGTTTGAATATTTTTAGGCAGTATATTAAAAATCCTAAAGGTTTTATAACTTATAGAAAATACAAGATGAAAAATGGGTTAACATTTTATATTAGGTTTAAAAATGCTTGCCATTATGTAGCATCTAAACTCATTTTAAGAGACTTCAGAATTGTATCGACATCAGCTAAACCAGCATTAGCATTTTTAGCTATACCTTTTGGTGTTTTGTTATATTTTTATTACTGGATGAAGGTAAAATTCTAAAAATTTATTAGTAACTCATGAGAATTCTTCAAGTTATCAATTCAATGGAAACAGCTGGGGCTGAAAAATTACTCAGTGAATTAATTCCTATTTTTAATAAAAGCATTGGTGTAAAATGTGATTTGTTAGTATTTAAATCAAATAATGAAAGATTATTAAATGATTTAAAAAAAAATGATAATGTGACAGTATATGAACTAGAATTTGAATCAATATACAATCCATTAATAATTTTTAAATTAGTGAAATTTATTAATGGTTACGATATAATACACTCACACTTATTTCCAGCTCAGTATTATGTTGCATTAGCCAAGCTAATTACCTTCAGAAAAACAAAACTTGTATTTACTGAACATTGCACAACAAATACTAGAGTTGAAAATTATATACTCTCACACATAAATAAATATATTTATCGCTTGTATAATAAAACTATTTGTATTTCTGAAGAAATTCAAAAATTTTACATAAGATATACTGGTTTGGATAAGACTTTTTTTCCCTTAATACATAATGGAATTGATTTAAACCGGATAATTAATTCTAAAAAAATTGATTTAAATGATTTTTTTAATAAATCTCTAGAGGGAGACTCTAAATTTATTGTTCAAGTTTCAGCGTTTAGAAAACAAAAAGATCAAATAACACTAATTAGGTCATTACAATTTTTACCAGAAAATTTTAAAGTAATTTTGATTGGGGTAGGGAAAGAAATTGATAAGTCCAAACAAATAGTTAATGAATTATCCCTTAGTAATAGGGTTGTTTTTTTGGGTTTACGGAATGACGTTTCTAATTTTCTTGTTTCATCAAATTATAATGTATTATCAACGAAATATGAGGGGATGTCTTTGTCTTGTATTGAGGGAATGGCCTCGGGAAAACCTTTTTTGGCTTCCGATGTGCCCGGAGTTACTAATCTAGTAAGTAATTATGGTGTATTATTTCCTTTTGGAAATTCTGAAAATTTAGCTAAAGAGATTATTGAGTTAGAGAAAGATTCAATTTATACAAAAAAGATTATTGAAAGTTGCAAGCTAAGAGCATCAGAATTCAGTATTGAGATAATGTCTTCAAACTATCTAAATTTATACAAAGAAATAATATAATGTGTGGAATAAATGGCATTTTAACTAAGAATCACAATTACAACTTTTTAAAATCCATGAATAATAAAATTATTCATAGAGGTCCAGATGATGATGGTGAATTTTATCAAAAAATAGGGAGTAGTCATGTTGAAATGGGGATGCGTAGGCTATCAATAATAGATCTGTCATCAGGTAAACAGCCAATTACATCTAAAGATGGTGATTTGGTAATAGTTTTTAATGGTGAGCTTTATAATTTTAAAAACTTAAAACAAGAATTAATTAAAGACTTTAAAATTTCATTCAAAACTTCTTCTGACACTGAGGTTATTCTTAAGATGTATGAGTATTATGGTGTAGATTCATTTGCAAAACTTGATGGGATGTTTGCTTTTTCAATTCTAGATAAAACAAAAGGTAAAATTTTTATAGCCAGAGATTTTTTTGGTGAAAAGCCATTATACTATTCAAAAATATCTAAATCTTTTTCATGGGGGTCTGAATTAAAATCTTTAATGCTTAATTATAAAGAAAAACCACCCATATGTACAAATGCATTAAGCCTCTATTTTCAGCTCACATACATACCAGCTCCACACACCATATATGAGGGTATATATAAATTGTTGCCTAATCACTATTTAGAATTAGATGTTGAAACGTTAGATTATAAAGTATACCAAATATCCAAAGATAAAATAGCCTTAAATAAGAATCTAGATTTTAAAACTGCCAAGAAAATAACTCATGATTTAGTTAATGAGTCAGTAAATTCTAGATCAGTATCAGATGTCCCAATTGGTACTTTTTTGTCTGGAGGGGTTGATAGCTCTATAGTTTCGTTATGTTTATCGAAAGATAGAGCAACAGCTATTGATACTTTTTCTGTAGGTTTTCAAAAAAAATCATTCGATGAAACAGCTAAATCTCGATTAGTAGCGAAACAAATAAAAAGTAATCATCACGAATTTATGATTAGTGCCAAATACATGGAGGAGGATATTGACCATGTTATTTTAAATTATGATGAGCCTTTTGCTGATTCCTCAGCATTGCCAACGTATTTAGTTTCTAAATTAACAAGTGAATCTGTAAAAGTAGCTCTCACTGGTGATGGAGGAGATGAGGTTTTTGGAGGATATAATAAGTATTATATAGGTAAATTAAACAATTTTTACATTAAAAATATACCAAGAACAATCCATGAATTAGCTTATACTAGTTTAAAGAAAATCATGTCTGGTAAAAGTGATAAAAGAGGAAAGAGGTATAAGTTAAAACGTTTATTAGAAGCTGTAAATTATGAAGGTGATTTCTATAAAAGTATAATATCATTGTCATTTCAGAATAATGAACTTAGGAGTTTATTACTTGAGCCAAAAAACAGTTTAGATATATATTTAAATAATATAGATAAGTCTTCTGTCAATGACTTTCGGAATATTGATAAAAACATCTCTTTAGAAGGAGATTTACTTGTGAAGGTTGATAGAGCAAGTATGCTTAGTTCAATTGAATGTAGAGCTCCATTTTTAAATAAAAAACTTTGGAATTTCACCAATTCGCTACCAGATAATTATTTAATAAACGGATGGAATAAAAAATATATATTGAAACAAGCATTTCAAGATTATTTCCCTGATAAATTTTTAGAGATTTCGAAACAGGGTTTTGAAGTGCCTGTTGGTGATTGGTTAAGGACTATTTTAAGTAAAGAACTAAAAGGCTATATTGATGTTAATTTTCTCCAAAGACAAGATATATTCAAGATTGATTTCATAATTCCATTGGTGAAAAACCACTTAGATTCAAAAGAGGATAATACTTTTCGAGTTTGGACTTTTTATTGCTTTCAGAAATGGTACACAAAAATTTATTTGAACACATAAATGAAAATTTTAATTTCTATAAATACAACTTGGAATATCTATAACTTCAGGTTAGATTTAATTAAATCTCTTTTGGCAGCAGGTCATGAGGTTGTAGCTTTAGCTCCTAAAGATAATTATGTTTCCAATTTAGAAGAATGTGGAATAAGGTGTTACAATATCAAATTAAATGCTGCGAGTACAAATCCCATAAAGGATTTATATCTAATTTCACAATATTATTTAAGAATCAAGGAATTGAAACCTGATGTGATTTTATCATATACTATAAAACCTAATATTTATGGAAATATAGCTGCAAGATTATTAAAAATACCTACAATTAATAATATAAGTGGTTTAGGTACTATATTTATAAAGAATTCGTTAGCAACTTATATTGGAAAGTTTTTATACAAGTTAAGTTTAGCATCTAGTGCACATGTTTTTTTTCAAAATAAAGACGATCAACAACTGTTCACTAAGAATAAACTTATAAACTCTAAAATTTACTCCATAATTCCAGGTTCTGGTGTAAATGTAGAAAAGTTTGATTGTGAAAGAATCACAAATAGTGGGAGTAAATTTTTATTTGTTGGAAGGTTATTATCTGATAAAGGTGTCTTTGAATACCTAGATGCGGCAGTGTCAGTATTAAAAACATATCCTAGTAAAGAATTCTTATTAGTTGGAGAGATGGATTCAAATAATTTAACAGCTTTGTCTTCAAATCAACTAAAAAACTACACTGAAAAGCATTCTCAAATAAAATATTTAGGTAAAACAGATGATATTGTTACGTTATTGAATTCTGTAGATGTCATGGTTTTACCATCTTACAGAGAAGGACTATCAAAGTCACTGATTGAAGCAGCATCTATGAAATTGCCAATAATAACTACTAATGTGCCGGGTTGTAAGGATGTTGTTGATGATATGTTTAATGGGGTTTTATGTGAAGCAAAATCAAAAAATTCTTTAGAAAAAGCAATTTACAGAACGATAAGTTTAACCGAAAAAGAAAGACTAGAATTTGGCATTAATGGAAGAGAAAAAGTTATTAATGAATTTTCTGTAAAAATTGTAAATAAAATTTATATTGATAAAATAAATAAAATTATCAAATCATAAATCTTACATAATGCCATTCGACCCAAAATCAGCAAAGAAAGCAGGAAAAAAATCTAAAAGAGGTCCTGCTAAAAAAGGTGAGCCATCTATCAATGACAAGATGGAACTACTCTATGAAAAAGTGCTGGATAACCTGCTCTTAAACCAAGATAAACTAACCAAAACAGAGCGGTTAAAGCTATTTGTAACGCTCTCGGGGTATTTATTCACTAAAAACAAACCTGTCAAAAAACACACAGAAGAAAGCATCTCATTAAAATTAAAAGATTTGATATCATTTAGATCTGAAGACGACACCGAAAAATAATGTTTATTTGAATTATAAAGAAATACTTTATTTTATTTCTAAATGCTTGACCATTTCTTTGGAAGATAAAAACAGGCTAGAAATAGAAAAACGATTACAATCAAAAAAAATAGATTGGGAAACAGTTGTTGAAGTTAGCACTGCTCATTATGTGTTTCCAGCACTGTATTGTAATTTAAAGCGTGTAGGGTTTTTAAGCTATTTACCCCAAGAGTTGGTAAATTTCATGGAGCACATAACCAATTTAAATAGAGAACGAAATCAGCAAATTATTACACAAGCAAAAAATTTAAATTCGCTTCTGTTACAAAATAACATTACCCCAATATTTTTAAAAGGGACAGGAAACTTATTGGCTGGAATTTATGATGATATTGGGGAAAGAATGATTGGGGATATTGATTTTTTATTATCCAAAAAAGATTCTTACAGGGCATTTAAAATTTTAGAAAATGATAATTACTATACTCCTGAAACCCTTTTAAATAATCCACCCGATCACAGGCATTTTCCAAGATTAATAAAAAAAAATAATATTGCTGCAGTTGAAATTCATAGCAAACTTTTAATTTCAAAATATGATAATGAATTTAATTATGGGTTTGTGGCAAAAGATACTCAGATTATAGGTGCTTATTCAGTTTTAAGTTATGCTAATAAATTAAACTTTTCCATTCTTTCGAATCAAATAAACGACAATGTTTTTTTTTATAAATCGATACCCTTAAGAAGCGCCTATGATGTTTTTTTATTATCAAAAAAAACTAGTGCTAAAGAAGCAGTGAATTCCTTAGATACCCTAAATCATCCCTTAAATTGTTTTTTAGCAACTTGTTATGAGGTTTTTAATTCTGTAGCTAGTTTAGAGTACAACAATACAAAAAAGACAGCGGCCTATTTAAGTGATTTTAATAGTCAGTTTGCCAATCCAAAAGCTACACATAGAAAACACAAAAGGATTCAAATCTATCTTTTTTTAAAACAAAGACTAACTATTATTTACAAATGCATACTATTCAAAGAGTATCGAGTTTGGTTATTTAAAAGACTAACAGATAAAAACTGGTATAAAGAAAAATAATCCTTTAGGTTTTAAACAATAGTTCTATCAACCATCTCCCGCCTGATAAATTAGTGTCAAAACCATTTGTCATATTTCTCTTTATTAGCGAGAAAAAAAATGAAAGCCTTCACATCAAATGAAGGCTTTTTTTATTGTCTATAAATACGTTGTAAAAGTCTCCAAATCTTCACCAAAATAGTGTGACTTAACTCCAATGGTCTCCAAAGTATTATACTTAAAATGGAAAAGGTATGTTGTCAGCCTTATTAAGTATTACTTTTCAATTTATATTTGAAAGTAATTTTTTAATAAATTTATTGAATTATAATTATATTTACCTGTAATAAATTTAAAAAAATGATTTTGAATAGATCACTCGGTTTTCAGTTAAAAAGTATTGTATCTATTGTTTTTATTGTTTTAGCACTTTTTTCTACTACAGATTTTCAGGCACAACATAATGCTCTAGATTTTGATGGTGTAGATGATTATGTAAATATAGGAAACAACATAAATCTAACATCTGCCATATCTATCGAGGCCTGGGTTAAAACTGATGAGTTAGGTTCCCGCCAGACTATTCTTGATAAGGGGTATTCTTCTAGTGGAGAGCCTTATTATCAGTATCATGTGGAAGTTAGACCTGGTGGGGAAGTTTACTTTGCCCTCAGTCTAGACGGCACAAGAAAAGCTACAGAAACTTCAACAACACTAACTGCCGGACAATGGCATCATATTGCTTGTGTTTATAACGGAAGCACTATTAAAATATATATCGATGGTGTAGAAGAATCTTCTACTAATGCAACAGGCTCCATTTCTACTTATTCAACATCGTTATATATTGGAGCACATAGTGGTCCTACTCCTATAGGTCGTTTTGATGGTCTTATTGATGAAGTCCGCATTTGGAGTGATGAACGAACTGCTTCTGAAATCTCAGCAAATAAGAGCATTGAACTTAATGGCAACGAAAGTAATTTGGTAGGCTATTATAAATTTAATGAAACTAGCACTAATACAGTTGCAAGTAATTCTGCATCTGCTACAGGTGATAGTTATGATGGTTCGCTAATCAATATGACAGGTACAGAATGGACAACTTCTACAGCTTTTCCAGATTCCACCGCACCAACCATTTCTTCAGTCACTGCAAATTGGGGTGACTTCCTAACTGAAGTAGAAGACGATGCTAACGGAACAGTAACAGTTGTTACAAGCGGAGCTGAAGATGGACAAACGGTAACGCTGACCTTAAATAGTGTAAATTATATTGCGAGTGTTTCTTCAAATTCTGCCAGCATAACCGTTACATCAGAAGGCTTACAAGCCTTGACTAATAATACCGATTACACATTGACTACTAATGTATCAGATTTAGCAGGTAACTCAGCTACTACATTCACCGCTACAACTTTTAAAGCATTGAATAACCCGAGTTCTAATAATGCCTTAGCATTTGATGGTACAAATGATTATGTTGCTGCTACTATAAATTTACCAACGGGAGATTTCACATATTCAGCTTGGGTTAAATTTAATACTGTTTCAAGAAAAGAAAGTATTTTTAGTGTTGGTGGAGACAATGAGCTTCTTATAATTAAAAACACTGATGGTAAATTGGCTGTATGGATTGGAGGCACTGAACGAATTGTAGAAAGTTCAGCTACAGACACAGATTGGCATCATATTGCATTAACAAGAAGTGGTGTTAATGCTACTTTATATCGTGATGGTGTTTCCATCGGCAGCTCCACATCTGTAACCAGTGGTTCGCTTTCCTTTGGTAGTTGTGATTTATTAATTGCTAGTGATAGTGATGATGGATGTATAGGTGCTCTAGATGATTATTTTGATGGTCAAATCGATGAGTTCCGTATTTGGAGTGATGTTCGTACTACCTCAGAAATCTCAACTAACAAGAATGCTGAATTAACTGGTAATGAAAATGATCTAGTAGCTTATTATAAATTTAATGAACCTGACACCAATACTATAGCAAGTAATTTTGCCTCAGTCACAGGGGCTAGCTATGACGCCACATTAACCAATATGACAGGAAATGAGTGGACAACCTCTACAGCTATAGAAACATTTATAACTTATGACTTTGAATCCGATACAACGGGAGCTACACCAGCTAATACAACAGTTAATAATGGCACTTTTATAATAAATGAAGACCAAATACGAAGTAAATCTTTGAACCCTTCATCCTCCTCTACTGGAAATTCAGCGTATATTACTATGGATTTATTTCCTGTAAGTAACGATTATTCAATAACTTGGAAAGAGACCTATACAACTGCTGGACGTTCGGGATTTACCTTGAGAGCGTTTGGCTCTAATTCTCAAAATTCAGGATCAAAGCAAGGGTATTTGTTTCAGGCAAACCCATCTAATTCAAATGCAAGAATTTATTGTTCTGAGGCAGGAGGTTTCTCCCTCCTTTCAGAAAATAATTTGGCCCCACCAGGAATAAACACCCCTCGTTGGTATCGCGCTACAGTAGTAGGAAGCACACTTACTTTTGAATATTCAGATGACGGTACAACATTTATAGAAATAAATACCATTACAAATACTACACATACTTCTGGAGGTGAAACTCAATTTAGTAGAGGTTACGGAACTGGGATTCCGGGGTCTTTTGTAGATGATGTGACTTATTCAACTATAGAAATTAATAATTCTAGTGGAGACGGCCAGTGGGCTACGCCTTCAAATTGGGCTTTAGGAAGTGTACCTTCATCAACTACTAACGTTACCATTTCATCTGGTCAGACTATTGAAGTTGGCTCCACTGAAACATCTACCGCGGCAGTAGCCAATAATTTAACGATTGAAAGTGGAGGTAGTCTAACTATTGCTAAAAACTCAGATCTTACCCTTTCTGGTAATTTCACTAATAACGGTACTGTTACTTTAAATTCTGATTCGGATGAGTTTTCTTCTATTATAGTAGGCGGATCATCTACAGGAGATATTATCTATAATCGTTATGTTAACACAGTGGGTGATGGTGAATGGGATTTAATTGGATCTCCCGTTGATGGTCTTTCGATTAATGATTTTGTTACCACTAATAGTTCTGTTCTGGCAACCAATGGATCTGCCTATGCAGTTGGATACCATGACAACACGGATGATAGTTGGACGAACTACACCACATCTACAGTTGGAGGTGCTGGTAATTTTGATACATCACGTGGGTATCAAATGGCTACCTCTAGTGGCGCTACTATGGCCTTTACAGGATCTATTGCCACTACAGATCAAACGCAGTCTATTATCAATAATAATGGCAATGGTAATGGCGGTCGTCGTTGGAATCTAGTTGCTAATCCTTTTCCTTCTTATCTTAACGCTAATACAAATGCGCATGCTTCAAATAACTTTTTGAGTGTGAACGCTAGTG
>Ga0209532_1000621_pt1 | contig 30322 bp, 27 predicted proteins | sample COG_02_FD_184746 | JGI IMG/M metagenome (GOLD analysis project Ga0209532, IMG submission 184746) | Pelagic Microbial community sample from North Sea - COGITO 998_met_02 (SPAdes) (version 2) | ecosystem: Environmental > Aquatic > Marine > Neritic zone/Coastal water | place: Helgoland, sampling... | reverse complement strand
TCTCAAGAGCGCCATAGGCTTTTGTTGGGTGATGAGGCTTTCTTTTAAGCGGATGCGGCTTGCAATTCGAAAGAGACCCGTGACAAGCTGGAACGTATTGGCATTGATCAGGTGCAACGTAAGGGCTACCGCAACCAACCGCTCTCGGAGCAAGATAGCAGGTGCAACGATGCAATCGCCGTTATCCGTGCTGGCGGTGAACGCCCCTTTGCCATGTATAAAGGTCGCTATGGCTTAGCCCGAACACGATTTATGGGATTGGCCAAATATATGACCGCCTACGGCATTGCAGCCATCGCTCATAACCTGTGCAATGGGGCCAAGTTCTTGACCCTGTACGGCCTGCCTGACCCTAATTATGATGGGTAAGTGCAGCCAAAACCCAGAAATGGGGCAATGAAGCACGTTAAATTACCCATATCGAACCCTTAAATACGCAAATAGCTGATTTTAATGGAAGTCTGTTGGAAACGCGGTAATATCAAGCTGAAAAGTAGGCCTTATACTGAGGTCTCATTGTCTTAGTTTCTGATAATAAATAACAGTAGTAGAAAAGTGTTATATTAAGTATAATGCCAAGACCAATATACCTTATTTTTTGTTATGCTCGCTCTGGCGGAACATTACTTAATCGCTGTTTGGTTGCCCAAAAAAGATTAGTAGTGCTTTCTGAAGCCCATCCGATTCACAACCGTAAGGGCGGATTGCATTCAATACAGGGGCAGATGAAAAAATGGTATGATGTGGATATATTTGAAACTACTTATGAAAAACAGATAAAAGAAGTAAAACAATGGTGTGATAATAATAACAAAATTTTAGTAATCAGGGATTGGTCATATATCGATTTTTCTAGAAGTTATTTAAATCAACAAAAGCCTTACAATCTATCTACCAACTATCATCTGTTGCATGAGAAATTTGATTTACAGATGACTGCTTTTGTTCGTGATAGCATAGATGTTTACCTTTCCAGCGAACAACCACTAAAGAAGTTTTCTCAAGAATACACAGCCTATGTACAATACTTAACCTCCATGGAGGTTAACATCGTCAAATATGAAGAATTTATTGAGCATCCACAGAAGCAAGTAGCTCGAATTTTTGATACATTAAATGGTGAATTCAGAGAAAGTGAAATAAGCGAAGATATTTCTAGCGAAAAGGTTATTGGAGATACTGGATATTCAAGGGGCAATCAACAAGCCAAAATCACGAGGCTTCCCAGGAGATATGCTGGGTATTTCAAAAGAAAGGCAATTGATTCAAATGAAGGGATAAATCAGGCAAACATTGCTTTGGGATATTCTAACCGATATGCAAGCTCAGATAAAGAAACTTATTTCGCATATGTCAAATATGAGGCCCACTCTCTAGTACCAAAAACTAAACGAAATTTGAATGCAAAGATAAATAACCTTCGTTACTATTTAAAAGCGTTTTTAAAAAGTAACTAAAAACCAGATAAGTTAAAATGTTGGTCTATCCGTGAAAAAAATTTGCTTTCAAAGTTCTAACTATGTTAAAAATGAATGCTTCAGTAGCGATTACGGTCGGGATAACTTTATATATTTTATATCAAACTTAAAACCGTATTTTCTTAAGTATGGTTTCGATATTGCTACGCATGATATAAACTCACCAGAAAGTTCAGACATTATTTTGCGGCTTGGCTTTGAAAAAGGTTTGCAGTTGGGTCCTAAAAATAAAAGTTATTTGATCGCATTGGAGAGTCCACATTTTGATCCAGCAGCAATCGCAACAAAGAATCATGGACATTTTCAAAAAATTTTTACAAATAATGACGATTTAATCGATAATAAGAAATATTTTAAAGTTAATTACGCTTATGACATACCAAAACTAATTCCAAAACAATTTAAAACCAAAAAATTATGCTGTGTCTTAGCCGGAAACAAAAGTGCGCACCATCCAAATGAATTGTACACGAAAAGAGTGGCTATAATCAGATGGTTTGAAGATCACCACCCTAGAGATCTTGATTTGTACGGTATTGGGTGGGACCAATATAGATTTGGTCATAGCTTCATAGGTAGAATTTTAAATAAACCTAAGATATTCAGAAAAAAGAAACTATTTCCATCGTATAGAGGAATAGCCAGTAATAAGTTTATTTTGATGCAAAATTATAAATTCTCAATTTGCTATGAGAATATACAAGGTCAAAACGGGTATATTACTGAAAAGATTTTTGACTGTTTTTTTGCTGGATGTGTGCCGGTCTATTGGGGCGCAAAAAACATTGGAAGCCACATACCTCATGATTGTTTTATAGATAAAAGAAATTTCAAAAGTTTTGAAGATTTATATCTTTTTATGAACAGTATGAGTAGCAATGAATATTTAAGTTATTTGAAAAGAATAGAAATTTTTTTGAATAGTGAAGCAGTGAAACCATTTAGTGCTGCTTTTTTTGCTGAAACAATAATTAGGGAAATCAATTTTGATACAAGAGACGTTAGAAAAAAATAAGATACAATGTTCATTCCAATGAAAAAAAACGGTTTGCCTCTTATGCAAAATACTTACACTACGTATTATTTAGAGGATAAAAAGTAAATGAAAGCTGTAATCTTAGCAGGTGGACTTGGGACACGAATATCTGAAGAGACTGATACTAAGCCGAAACCTATGGTGGAGATCGGTGGGATGCCCATACTATGGCATATCATGAAAATTTATTCATCGCATGGTATTAACGATTTTGTAATTTGCTGTGGCTACAAAGGGCAAGTCATCAAAGAATACTTCAAAAATTATTTTGTTTACAATTCAGATTTCACAGTTTCAACTCAAAACAGTAATATTCAAGTTGTTAAAAAAAATCATGAACTCTGGAACATAACTTTAGTTGATACTGGTAACACTACTAAAACAGGTGGCCGATTAAAACAAGTTGGACAATATATTAAAGACGAAGAAAATTTTTGTTTCACTTATGGTGATGGTGTTGCAGATTTAAACATATCAAAGCTAGTTAACTTTCATAAAGAGCACGGTTGTCAAGCGACACTAACTGCGACCCGACCTGTGGGCCGTTACGGCGTTCTAAAACTAGGAAGTGAAAATAGGGTGAAGCAATTTCAAGAAAAACCAGAAGGAGAAAGCAGCTGGATTAATGGTGGTTTTTTTGTTCTAAATCGAGTGGTTCTTGACCGAATTTCTGGTGACACAACTAGCTGGGAGGAAGAGCCGCTATCTGGATTGGCCGAAGAAAATCAGCTTGTTGCATTCAAGCATCATGGATTTTGGCATCCAATGGATACTCTGCGTGATAAAAACTATTTAGAGAAGCTCTGGCTAACGGGCGATGCTCCGTGGAAAACTTGGTGATAAATATGGTAAAGCTTAACCCATCTTTTTGGAATAAAAAACGTGTTCTAATTACAGGGCACACAGGCTTTAAGGGAAGTTGGTTGAGCCTTTGGCTAAGCTCATTGGGGGCGGAGGTTATGGGATATGCCTTAGAGCCTTTGACATCCCCATCATTATTTAATGAGGCTAATGTTGCTGACCATATCCATAATGCCAGCGGCGACATTCGCGATTATGAAACCCTTCTCTCGGCCACCCAAAACTTTTGTCCTGAAATTATTTTTCACATGGCGGCGCAATCATTAGTCAGAGAGTCTTACATAAACCCAGTAAATACTTACGAAACCAACCTCATGGGCACAGTAAATATCTTGGAAACAGCACGTCATTGTAAAACGGTTGAAACAATTATTAATGTAACAACTGATAAATGTTATGAAAACATGGAGTTGGTAAGGGGGTATCGGGAAGAAGATCGTTTAGGGGGCAGAGACCCATACAGTAATAGCAAGGCTTGTTCAGAATTAGTGACACAAGCCTATAAAGATTCGTTTCTCAGTGACAAAGGAATTGGCGTTGCTACAGTAAGAGCCGGAAATGTTATCGGTGGCGGTGACTGGTCCACGGATAGGCTAATTCCTGATTTTTTTCGAGCATATAACCACAACGTTGCTTTGCAGGTGCGAAAACCGAATGCAATAAGGCCATGGCAGTACATTTTAGAACCCCTCTCAGGCTATATGATGCTAGCAGAAAGGCTACAAAGAGACCCCACTTTATTCTCTGGAGCGTGGAATTTTGGCCCCATCATCCAGGAGACAAAATCTGTCGCCTGGATTGTTGAATATCTCTCATCCAATTTACAGGGCGCTAAATGGATATCAGACGAACATCCAAATCATCCTCATGAAGCCAGCATTTTGAATTTAGATATCTCTAAAGTAGCAGATTTATTAGGTTGGTCACCAAGACTAACTCTAGAAGAGACGCTATCTCTGTGCATGAACTGGAATAGAGATTGGACTAGCGATGCTGACATGTCGATTGTATGTCTAGACGAAATAACCAAGTTTATGGCGATGGAGCGTCCAGTTTTATAGTGATCCATCTTTATAGTCGGGCAAGCGGATGGCCTTTGACAGACTATGGGCAAAACCTTACATAAATCTTTAATTGAATAAGTCAGGTAGAAGTGAGAAGGAGTACTAAATGGAAAATTATGAACAAATTTCATATGCAAAAACTGTATATGGTAAGGAAGAAGTTGAAGCGGTCGTTAAATGTCTGTCAGAGTCTACTCAAATGGGCAATTATTCTCGGCAGTTTGAGGGAAAAATTGCTAAACTATTTGATAAAAAACATTGCCTATACGTAAACTCGGGCTCATCTGCACTCTACATTGGAGTCGAGGCGTTCGAATTCCCTGCAGGTTCTGAAATAATAACTCCTGCATTGACGTTTTCTACATCAATAGGCTGCATAGTAAAAAATAATTTAGTGCCTGTATTTGTAGATGTAGAGCCTTTAACATATTGTATTGACGCCTCTCAAATAGAAGCTCAAATAAGTGATAAGACGGTTGCGATATTGGCTCCAAACTTAATGGGAAATTTATGTGATTGGCCAAAAATAAGGGCAATTGCTGACTCCCATGGTCTGATTGTTATCGAAGATTCAGCGGATACACTGGGGGCGACAATAAGTGGCAAAAGCTCTGGTCATTATTCAGACATGTCAATTACAAGTTTTTATGGATCCCACATAATAAATTGTGCAGGAAATGGTGGGGCGTTAGCAATAAACGACGAAAAAGTGATGGCCAGGGCCAAGCTTCTTAGGTCCTGGGGTAGAAGTTCTTCGCTTTATGATGAACAAAGTGAAGCTATAGAAAATCGATTTGATGTCGAATTGGATGGGATTGATTATGACGCCAAGTTTGTGTTTGAGACGGTAGGTTACAACTTGGAAGGGAACGAAGTGGGGGCTGCATTTGGATTAGCACAACTTAAAAAATTGAATAAAAATATTGAAACCCGACAGATAAATTTCCAAAGACAATGCAATTTTTTTCTGAAGCATTCTGATTATTTCATCAATCCAATTGAGACTAGTAGCTGTGAAACCGCTTGGCTAGCTTTTCCATTACTTATTAAAGACAGTGCACCATTTAATAGAAAAGAAATGCAAATTTTTCTAGAGAATAAAAATATTCAGACACGTGTAGTGTTCACCGGCAACATTCTACGTCAGCCAATGTGCAAAGGGATGAACTATAGAGTGATAGCTGGAGGTTGCCCTAACGCAGATCGTATTATGAAATTAGGTATACTGCTCCCTCTTCATCACGGTCTAACAGAAGAAATGTTTAATAGGTTCCACTCCTCAATTGATGAGTTCATCGCAGAATTTGGATAGTAAAAAATCGATGTATGAGGAATGTGGATTATGAAGTTATTACCTACGAAGATTTTAGGTTGCTATGAGGTATTTGCTCCAGTGCATAAGGATTCCCGCGGGACATTCACAAAAACATTTAATACAACCACGTTTAAAGAAGCTGGCCTATGCACATCATTTAAAGAGCAATACTATTCTAGATCAAAAAGACATGTTATCAGGGGATTGCATTTTCAGTTACCACCTGATGACCATACTAAGCTGGTTTATTGTACGGCAGGCGAGGTACTTGATGTTGTATTAGATTTGAGAATAGGCTCACCAACTTACTGTAAATTTTTTTCGACCACACTCAATGCAGAAACGGGGAACATGATGTACATTCCTCCAGGAGTTGCTCACGGTTTCTGCACGCCGCATCAGCCTGCGACTTTAGTTTACAACCAAACAACTGTGTATAACCAGAAAAACGACACAGGCATACATTGGAATTCTGCCGGAATATCTTGGCCGATTAAAAACCCACAACTGTCTGAACGAGACTTATCTTTTCTTTCACTTGACGATTTCATCAGTCCTTTTATTTTTGAGAAGCCTTTAATATGAAAATATTTTTAACAGGAGGCACTGGTTTTATTGGTGGTCATTTCATTAATAAAGCACATGATGCAGGTCATGAAGTTGTGGCGATAAAACGGTTAGGCAGTAAGCCTAGAGTCATCCTCAATAAAGAGCCTACGTGGATCGAGGGTTCCCTTGACAAAAATTACTCCCAAACACTTTCTCAATGCGATACGTTTTTACATCTAGCGGCTTTTGGTATAAGTCCCCAGCCCGAAAACTGGAGCGATTGTTTCTATTGGAACGTATTCAAAAGTACTGAATTATTGAAGCAAGCGCTGGATTCTGGCATAAAAAAAGTGATCTCTGTTGGTACATTTATTGAATACGGTGAGGCTGGCTTGAAATACGAATTCATCCCAATAGATTGTGACCTCAGCCCAGCAGGTGCATATGCGGCTTCAAAGACCGCCTTTAGTGTCGCTATGCAAGCGTTATGCAAAGAGTACAACGTCTACTCAACGTATTTTCGGTTGTTCTCTGTCTTTGGTGAAGGTCAGAACGAGAACAATTTTTTTCCATCCTTAAAAAAAGCTGCATTATCTGGTGAAGACTTTCAAATGACCAAAGGTGAACAAATAAGAGACTTTATATCTATTAGCACGGTGGTAAGCCAAATTACTGAGGGCCTTGAATTTAATGAAGCAAGTTTGGGTGTTACGAATATCCTAAATATTGGTAGTGGAAATCCACAATCTATTTTAGATTTTGCGCAACTAAACTGGACTAAATGGGGTGCAAAAGGACGAATAAATGCAGGATCCTTGCCTTATAGAGAAAATGAGATCATGCGCTATGTCGCAAAAATATAGTTATATTTATGGTGTAAAATTATGATTATTATACAGTTAATTGGTGGATTGGGTAGCCAAATGTCCCAATATGCTTATGCAAAAGCATTAAAGTCAAAGGGATATGATGTAAAGATCGATACATCTGCATATGAGACGTACAAGACACACAAATATGAGTTAGGTAATTATAATATCGATATAGAAACCTCAACTAAACAGGAAAATATGGAACTTAAAAAATATAATTTCGTTGCAAGAGCTTTGTCGTACAACCAAACTTCTAATTTTTTTTTAAAATTTCTGAATAAAATTGGATTAAAAAGCTATATGGAAACAGTAATTAAAGAACAGAGTCATTTGTTTGATGAAGATTTGCTTAAAGTGACAGACGGCGCCTACATTATCGGCGATTTTAAATCTGAAAAATATTTCAAAAACATAAAAGGCGATTTGCTAGAACAGTTTTCTCTGAAAAAAGAGCCATCGAGCTATCTGCAAAAAATGGAATTAAAAATAAAAACAGAAAAAAAAAGTTGCTTTGTCCATATCAGACGGGGTGACTATATAAATAATGCAAAGGTAAGAAAAATACACGGCGTATGCAGCATAGACTATTATCAAAATGCTGTAGAATACGTAAGTTCTAAGGTAAACGATTTACATTTTTTTGTATTTTCAAATGATATCACTTGGTGTGAGAAGAACCTTAATATTAAAAATGTAACTTATATGAAGAATGCAGAACGGCACTCTCCGAATGAAGATATATACCTAATGAGCCTGTGTAATCACAGCATCATTGATCACAGTAATTTCTGTTGGTGGGGAGCATGGCTAAATAAAAATCAAAATTCTATAGTTATTGCGCCCAAAAGGTGGTTTTCAGAAGATCTTTATCAGAAACAAAGTTACGATATCTATTGTGAAAGTTGGATAAAATTATGAACTTAAAAATAATCCTCAAAAAGTATTTGAATACAGGTATGAAGTATGAAGATAATCAAAATAATTGGCTGAAAGAGACAATTGGACGTCTCCCTGCAGGACTAAGGCTTTTAGATGCCGGGGCCGGTGAACTCAGAAATAAAAAATATTGCGAGCATTTGGACTACGTTTCAATGGACTCATGCCAGTACGAAGGTATTGGAGATGGCGCGGGATTACAGACAAATGATTGGAATGTCACTCGGATTGACATTATTGGTGACATTATAGACATCCCTGAAGATGACGACTCATTTGATGTGATCTTATGTACTGAAGTATTTGAACATATACCGGATCCAGTTCTTGCGATTGCGGAGTTTCAAAGATTGTTAAAAAAGGACGGAGTGTTGATTATAACAGCACCGTTTTGTAGCTTAACACATTTTGCACCATTTCATTTTAGCACTGGATTTAATAGATATTATTATGAGCATCACTTGCACGAACGAGGGTTTAAAGTAGAGGAAATGACGACAAATGGGAATTATTTTGAATATATTTCACAAGAAGTTTGGCGTATGAAACAAGTTGTAGAAAAATATACGATGAGAAGCCCATCACTTCTTGATAAAATAATAATGGCGGCAACGTTAAAAATGCTTAGCCGTTTTTCGCGACGCGATATTGGTAGCAGTGAACTTCTGTGCTATGGATACCACGTTGTTGCTATTAAGAAGTAATTTTCCGGCAACCCCACTTCTCCTCTAATAAAGTTTAAATGCAAAATGTTAATTGATGCAAATTTTAAAAATACATCTATCCCACACGCTGATATTTGTATAATAGGTACTGGCATATCTGCATGCTGCCTTGCAAGCGAGTTACTCAAAACAGAAACTCAATTTATAATGATTGAGGCTGGTCCTCTTAATGGAAATTCTTCAACAATAATTGAGCGAGAAAGCGTAGGCAGGGACTTTGGCCTGAACTCAACAACTTCAATAGAAGTCGGTGGAACAAGTAGCTTGTGGCATGGTGTACTGGCTCCGCTTGATGAAATAGACTTTAAAAAGCGGAGTTGGGTGCCAAATAGTGGTTGGCCAATTAATTACGAAGATCTCAAGATATTTTATGAAAAAGCTGGCCGAATTCTGAGGCTAGAGAATTTTAACTTTTATGAAAGTGAAAAACTCCCACCTAAATTTCAAAATCAATTAGGTTGTTTGAAATTCAATCACAAATTTTTAAAAAATAAAATTTTTCAGAGACCCATGCCTGTTGTACGATTTAAAAAAATAATTTCTGATAAATTGAAACAGTCTAGAAATAGCCACATACTTTTTAACGCTTGTGCGTTAGAATTGGTACAAAATAATAGCCGGAAAGTCGAAACCCTTCTTTGTGGAAGTGAAAAAGGTGAAAAATTTAATATTAGAGCGCATAAATATATTGTTTGCGCTGGCGCACTTGAAACTCCAAGACTGTTAATGAATTCTTCAATTAAAAATAATAACTTAGGAAAGTATTTAATGGATCACCCAATGGGTAGTCTGCGTCAAATGGAATTTAGAAAAAAACAGAAAACGCATATCTATACCTATTCAGAGTATTCATCTAATCTAATGATTAAGTCTGGTTTGACTTTTCAGGAACAAACTCAAAAACAGAAAAAACTACTTAACCATTGTTTTTATGTAAAAAATTCTTATGCAAAGGGTATAGACGAAAACGCAGAAAAGGTTTTGTTATCCCTTCTAACATTTAGAGATGGTGGGCTTTCCATCAAAGATTTATGGAATGTACTTAAGAACCCCAGGATCTTTTTCTTTATTCTGCTTTACAAAATAACGACAAAAACTAGATATGCCGATCTATTTTTTGTTACGGAACAAATCCCAAACCCTGGTAGTTGTATATCTCTTTCGAAGAAACTTGATAGGTTTGGATATCCGATCTCTAAAATTAATTGGCAGCTCAAAAAAGATGATATTTTATCTATCAATAGGGCTGTCGATATTATCAAATGCTATTCTTTTGATGGAAAATATGTTGAATTTGTTAAGGAAACCTGCGGATTCGACTGGGAACATGTTTTCACATCAGCAGCACATCATCTTGGTACAGCGAGAATGTCGGTATCTCCCGAGGATGGCGTGGTGGATAAAAACCTTAAAGTATTTAATGTTAATAATTTATTTATTTGTGACGGTTCAGTTTTTCCAACCTCTGGGAATGCAAATAGCAGCCTGACAATAGCTGCTTTAGCATGCCGATTAGCTGATCACTTGTTAAATTCTAAAGAGCTGAATGTAACTTCTGCGCGTCTTGAGTAGTTTAGTTGTCATATCCCATGAGGTGGTATGGTTGTTTCTAGAGTAGTCCAGTTGGTTTTGTGCCATTGTTTCATGGCTTGCAAGGGCGTTTTTCTGCCTAATGCTGACTATCGAAGCTGATGGTTGTAAAACCATATATAGCGGTGCAGCGTCATCCCCTATTAAGGTTCCAAAATATAAACTTATTTAATGGTAGATCTAGAGTAGATGAAATTGGAAAAAGCAGAGCTTCCAAATCTACAAAAGTGTTGAATAAGTAATTATTGATAGAAGCGCCCTTAACAAAATTTCTGCGTTGAGGGTTCTCAGTACTTAGGCTACGAAGCTTAACAAACATAATGGCTATTATAAGCGCATATTTGTAAAAAATTTGGTGATATAACTTTGGGATTGGAGAATGATTAGCCATCTACCGAGATTATAAGATAAAGGAACAATATATATGAGCGTTAATAATAAGAAAATTTTGGTGATTGGTGGTGCAGGCTTTATTGGTAGCGTTTTGATCAAAGAATTGATGAAAGAGCGTGTGGAAATTATTGTCATTGACAAGCTTTCTTTAGGACGAACTGACTATATCGATACTACCAAGGTTGAGTTTCATAAAATAAACATCAATGATATTGATCAAGTGTTGAATGTATTAAGTGGGGTGGAGGTTGATGAGGTTTGGCATCTTGCAGCCAACTCTGATATTCCCGCTGGTGTGGAAGATATAAATATTGATTTAGCTGATACATACATGTCTACAGTATCGACTTTGAAAGTGATGAAGTTAATAGAGTGTAAGAGGCTTTATTTTGCCTCAAGTTCAGCGGTATATGGTTTCAATAAAAAAAGATTGCATGAGGATATTGGCCCTTTAATGCCAATTTCGAATTATGGTGCTATGAAACTTTCGTCAGAAGCCTTAATTAGCGCGTGTCTCGAATCTTTTCTAGATAAAGCTTGTATTTATAGATTCCCAAACGTTGTAGGTGTGCCTGCGACGCATGGTGTTATTTTAGATTTTGTAAAAAGATTAAAACAAGATCCATATTGCCTAAAAGTATTAGGTAACGGGAAACAGCAGAAATCATACTTACATGTGGATGACTTAGTGGAGGCAATGTTATTTATTAACAATAACGTCGGTCTTGGAATGAATTATTATAATATAGGGCCAATGGATGATGGAGTATCTGTAAAACAGATTGCAGAAGAGGCAGTCAAAGTAGTGGCCCCCAGAGCTGTTATTAATTATCAGACCAGTGACCGAGGGTGGGTGGGTGATGTTCCTCAGTTTTTTTATTCTGTTGAAAAATTGAAGGAACTAGGTTGGTTTACAAAGTCATCTTCCTTGGAGGCTATAAGTAGAGCAGTTCTTGAGGTCGCGGTTCAAGAAGGTGCACTGTAAATGAAACAGGCCGTTATTCTCGCTGGTGGCAAGGGGACGAGACTTAGATTAGTGTCCGGTGACCTCCCTAAATCAATGGTTTCAGTAAACGGAAAACCATTATTGGAGCATGTAATTGACCAATGTGTTCGTTCAGGCATCACCAGCATAAAGTTATTGGTTTCTTATAAGAAAAAAATAATTGAAGAGTGGTTTGGTGACGGTACTAAATTTGGTGCTGTTGTTGAATATATTTATGACGAAACTCCCCGAGGGACTTCTGGAGCTTTGTTCGCTGCATTGCCTCTTTTGGACAAACAGTTTTTGGTTATTTACGGCGATACTTATTTTGATATAAATTTGAAAGCGTTTTGGGAGTTTCATGAAAATCATGGTGGTGATGCATCCATTTTTTTACACCCGAATGATCATCCACATGACTCCGACCTGGTAGAAGTGGATTTAGAGTGCAAAGTGAAAAGTGTTCATGGTTACCCACATAATAATGAATGGAAGCAAAACCTAGTAAACGCAGGTCTTTACGTGTTCAAAAAAAAAGCGCTACAAAAGATTGAGTACTTACCAAAAATACAGGATATTGCTAAAGATCTATTTCCGTTAATGTTAGAAAATCAGACTAAAATATATGGATATTTATCCACTGAGTATATCAAAGACATGGGTACTCCAAAACGTTTAGCTAAAGTGGAAAGAGATATTAAATCTGGCAAGGTTGTCGCATTAAGGAAAGAAAGAAGCAAAGCAGCAATCTTTCTAGACAGAGACGGCACGATTAATAAAGAAGTAAATCATTTATCAAGCGAAACACAATTCGAACTCATCGAAGGGGCTGGTGATGCCATTTGTCAAATTAATGCGTCAGGATTTCTGGCTGTAGTTGTGACCAATCAACCGGTGATTGCTCGAGGAGATTTGGAGTTGTCAAAATTAAGAATAATACATAATAAAATGGACACTTTGCTTGGCATGGAGGGAGCTTATATCGACAGATTATACTATTGCCCCCATCATCCAGACCGTGGCTTTGATGGTGAGGTTAAGGCACTTAAGTTTGATTGTGAGTGTAGAAAACCCAACCTTGGCATGTTTATGCAAGCAAAAAAGGATTTGAATATTAGTTTTGAAAATTCGTGGGTGGTAGGTGATAGCTCTAGAGATATATTATCCGCTCAAAACGCAGGAATGAGAAGTATTTTAGTGTGCACTGGGCATGCAGGGAAAGATAATAGTTACATTGCGACCCCAGATTTCACTGTTGATAACATACAGGAAGCAATTAAATTAATTTTAAAGGAAGCTGGGGAATGATTGTTAGCAGAGCTCCCTTAAGAATGAGTTTTGTTGGTGGTGGGAGTGATATGCCTGCCTACTACAGAGAAAACGGTGGTGCGGTTTTGTCTACGTCGCTCAATAAGTATGTTTATTTAACAATTAACAAGAAATTTGATAATGACTTAAGATTGAGTTACTCAAACACAGAAATCGTAAGTGACTCCAGTCAAATTAAACATCCAATATTTCGAAACACATTAGAATTACTAAAATTCAAAGGTGGGCTTGAAATTACATCGATTTCGGACATTCCCTCGCAAGGCTCTGGATTAGGTTCATCAAGCTCGTTTACAGTTGCTTTACTGCATGCGTTATCAACATATAAAGGAGAACATATCTCCAAACAAGAACTGGGCCGGTTGGCAAGTCATATAGAAATCGATTTGTGTAAAGACACCATTGGTAAACAAGATCAATATGCGGCAGCATTTGGTGGTTTCAACTTTATTGAATTTAATAAAGACGACTCGGTAGTAATTAATCCTATTGTTTGCAAGCCGCTAACAATCAAAAAAATAGAAGATTCAATTCTCGTATTCTATACCGGTCGGACCCGTAAAGCATCCACTCTGTTGCTTGAACAGTCAAAAAATATGAAAAAAGCAAATAAAAGAGAATTGATGTCAGAAATGGTTGCACTGGCATACAAAATGAGAGATTTGCTTGAAAAAAACGATATTGAATTATTTGGAGAAATTCTGGACAGAAATTGGGTGTTAAAGCGCCAAATGGCAGTAGGTGTAAGCGATCCACAAATTGATGGGTGGTACCATAAAGGTTTAGCGGCAGGTGCAGAAGGTGGCAAAATAATGGGCGCGGGAAATGGGGGGTTTTTGATGTTTTTTGCACCAAAAGAAAAACATGATGCAATTACAAGTGCTTTGACTGAACTGCAGAGAATTCCTTTCAGCTTCAGCAATACTGGTAGTGAAATTATCTATTCAAATCAATAAGGAACTATAATCATGAAATTTTCGATAGAAAACTATATAAGAGAGCACAATGCTGTTATCGAATTACTTGACATCCAAGAGATTGAAAATGCAATTAGTTTGATAAGAGAAGCTGTAAATAAAAAAAATAGAATTGCTGTATGTGGTAATGGTGGTAGTGCATTGGCTGCATCACATTACATAACAGACTGGAATAAAATGATTTTCTCCCATACTGGGACTAGGTTCAATGGAATTTGTCTATCAGATAATATTGGTATGATTACTGCTTATGCAAATGATTATTCTTACGATAAAGTTTTTTCAGAACAAGTAAAAAACTTACTCAACGAAGATGACTTGTTAATTACGTTGAGTGGCAGCGGCAACTCTCAAAATGTTATTGAGGCAACTAACGTTGCTAATGAAATGAAGGTAAAAACTCTTACAGTTTGTGGTTATGACGGCGGGGAGTTGAAAAAAGTATCTAAAAACTCAATATGGATCCGCTCTCATGACATGCAGTTATGCGAAGACGCACAAATAATATTTGGACATATGGTGATGAAAAGCCTTTGTGGCGAAGATTTAAACGTTACATGAATTCTGAATATAGCAAACCTAAAATTTCAGTTGTAATGCCAGTTTATAATGCTGCCAAATATTTATCGGCAGCTATAGAAAGCATTCTTTCTCAAACATATAATAACTTTGAATTTATTATATGTTATGATGAATCTGATGATGATTCCTTTGAAATAATTAAAAAATTCCAACTAAAGGAAGACAGGATTATTGTTTCTTCCGGTAAAAATCGTGGGCTAATAGCAGCGTTGAACGATGGATTAAAGCTTTCAAAAGGTAAATATATCGCACGCATGGACGCAGACGATATAAGCTTAAACAATAGATTAGAGGAACAAGTATATTTCATGGATACTAATCCTGAAATAGGGGTGTGTGGTACATGGATTGAAACATTCGGGGAGGTAAAAAGAAAATATGTTAATTTTTTCCCCCCATCTGACGATGGCTTGAAAGTAAGACTTTTGTTTTCGGTACCGTTCGCTCACCCGAGTGTGATGGTAAGGAGTAAATTAATTAATGAGCATCATCTTTATTATAACAAAAATTACGAAACTGTAGAAGATTATAAATTTTGGCTAGATTTTTCAAACCACACAAAATTTGGAGTTATACCAAAGGTACTTGTGAAGTATAGGCACCTAGATTCAAGTTTAAGTAAAACTGCAGACAAGGATAATGTTACCAGATTTTTAGCGGTTAAAAAGGTTTTCGATGAAGTTCTGGAAAAATTAAATATTGAAAATTCAGAATCAGAAAATTGGCTCCACTTTACCATCGGAGCTAGCGAGCGGATATGTAGGCAAAACATAGCCTTAGGAGATTTAGATCGTTATATTAATAAATTATTAAAGGCAAATCAAAAGAGTGAAGTGTATGACCAAAAACACTTAAAACAGTTTTTAGCTAGAAAGTTCTTAATCGTTATTTTCTATAAAATTAAGAGGAGAGATCCCACTTTCTTCAGATCACTATATTACAATATATTTTATCAAGCTTGCTTAAGTTTCATTAAAAGAAAACGATTTTGATAATTTTTGTCAGCCACTCTATTTTTGATACTGTTGTGGATCGCTTCACTATAAATCTGCTATGTGACAAATTGGGATTTCCCTTAAAAATATGATAAGCTTTATAATGATGGCCAAAAATGCGGGTCGCCATATCGGCGATGCGATTAACGAATTACAGAAAGAAGATGCCTCACCGTGGGAGTTAATAATTGTAGATGATCACTCATTAGATAATACTTTTGAGATTGCTAAATCATTCGCAGAAAATGATAATAGGATTATAGTAAGAAAAAATATATTTTCAGGGAAAGTTCTTGGAACAAACTTTGGGTTCACGTTAACCAACGGCGATATTATTAAATGTATAGATTCTGATGATATCTTAAATGTCGATTTTTTTAGAGAGGTCGATGCGTCAATTGGATACGATGCACATTACCATGATGCTTTGATTGTAGACGAAAACCTAAAGACAATTGCGAAACAGTTAATTGGGTCGTCATTCCAAAATCAGTCTCTGGAGTGTGTAGTGAGAAATATTAATTCTCTTCCAAAAGCTTACTGGTCCTACAAAAGAGAGATTGCAGAGAAAGTTTTTCCCTTGCCAGAGAGCCTGCCCGTTGAGGATGAATGGATATCTTTTTCTATCAAGAAATATAGTAAGTCGATCCTATATATTAAGAAGCCATTGTACCTATACCGGCAGCATGACGGGCAGGACTATGGTGGCATTTTAAACTATAGCTTGGAAAAGATATCATTTAGAGCGAAGCGGTTGAGTAAGGTCCTGGAGATTGTAAACGAAAAGTTGCTCCAAGATAAAATTGATTTGTCTAAAGAGCAAACTTATTTAAAATTACAATTCTCCAAAAGCTCTATTAGTAGAATATTAGCATCTAGTTTAAATTTTAAGCAAAAAATAAAACTTATGCTAATGCTCCACGCCCCAAGACTAACGGTGGCTATCGTAATGATTAAGTGGAAACTTATGGAAAAATGAGATACTATTTAGCTTATATCAGTATGATATTTTTACCTTTTCTGATAGCTTTAAATTTTGTGTTTATAGGATTTTTAGGTATTTTTGCATACGTAAAGATTAAAATTAACCTCCCGTTTTTTCTATTTGTCGCATTTATAGTTTACGATTACATGATTTTATTTTTGTTAAATTTGAATATACAGTTTGAATTCGTTATTTTTCAGGGCTTTATGTTGTTAATGGTTGGAGTTTATTTCATCTATTTCAAACTTTATTGTAAAAAATATCTTTTCATAGTTATGGCTTTTTTCATGTTGTCATCGATACAGGGGTTTATGGCGGGCTCTTCCATTGTAAATGTTATAAATTTTATAAAGGCTCTGTTCGTTTTTCCATTATTATTGATACTACAACTAAAGTTTAAATGGACTTTAGATTACCGACACATAGGGTTGATAATTTTTGTATTTCTTGCGTCTTTAGGGCTTGACGCCGTTCAGTCAATTTATGGCTTCAAGAAGTTTTTTATCGATTTTGGATATGATCTAGTCTATCATCAGAGAGGCATTTCAGAATTAGGTGAGGTCCCAATTGGCACATTTACAAACGATGCAGTTTCAAACGAACTAAAAAGAAGAGTTTTTGGTATATTTTTGTCAGCGGATAAGTTTGCATATTTAATTTACGTACTTAATATTCTGTTATTCGTGATAATATTTAATAAATTTAGATACAATTTATTTATATTTACGATCTTATCGCTTGGTACACTTTTTTTGCTTTATTCGACCGGTGTTAAAGCAGTAATTTTGAATTACTTAGTTTTTTTATATTCTGTATTTTTATATATTTTTTGTAGGTTTGAAAATTTCAACGTCAGGCTCCTAGTTATATTATTATCGTTATTTATTGCTGCTTTCGTATTAATTAATTTTCTTACGTTCGATCTTTCCACAAGTGGCGCGATTCAGCATATTTGGGGTCTTATGAATCCAATATATAATATATTTTCAAGCGCACAAACATTTTTGGTGGGTGGCGGGATAGGAATAACCAAGTCTGGCATCCCGGCTATTGGTGATGTAGCTTCAAAAGCCGATGCGGGCAATGAATCTTTTATTGGACTTTTAGTATACCAAACGGGGGTAATCGGTGTCATTTCATTGGTATATTTGGTAAAAATAATTGATACTTTGTACCGTGATTTTAACCAGTATTACCTAGTTAGCTCAATATTGCTTGGAGTTTATGCCTCCAGTCTTTTTAGTGAGGCTGTATTATCTTTCTTTCAAATCTCATGTTATTTGTTATCCATTCAGATTATATTTTCTTTTAAAAAGAAAATTCACTCAACATCGTACGATTGAAAATGCCTGGCCTTCTCTAGAATTAACATGCTTGACTTTTAATAATCCTGTAATTTTTTTGACCTGCCCCCAAGAATTCTCTCAGTTTAATGTAGAATTTTTTCAACCTTTGAAGGGGCAAAAAGTAATCCTCTCAAACGCGTGTTCTCAGCCTCAAGAAACTTCAATCTCTTCAGTTGATCACAGCTCATGTCGCCATACTCTTTACGCCACCGATAATATGTCTGAACTGTGACGCCAATCTGGCGAACAACATCGACTAAAGGCTTGCCTTGACCTTGCAGAACTTCAACTTGGCGAAGCTTCAGTACTATGTCTTCCGGTTTTTCTCGTTTGCCGCCCATTTGTAGGTCCTCCTGTAATAGGGATATAAGTATCCCATTGGGTGGACCACTTTTTGAGTACTATTCCAGTAGCACGCTATCCAAATTTGCTGGAGTACTTCAGCATTATAAAAAGATTTTTTTCTTTTGATTAATAGCACATAAAGATAGCTAGACGTTTGTCCTTTTATCATTAATAGTATAGTATACTGGGTCAGATATTGGTGGTTTTGAAGCCCTCAGAATAATAGAATTTGAAAGTGCTTAGGACAGTTTGATGCCAGGAAAAAAATACGCCCTCCAACTGCTCGATAAAGTCTCACAAGATCCACTTGATTTTATTATGCAAGAACATATTGGTACAGTTAATTGTTTAAACGGGCATTCATTGACAGTTGCTATGGAAAACAAAGCTTTTTTTGAAGCTTTAACTGAAAGTGATTTATTGCTTTGCGATGGAATATTAATTCAGTTTTTATGTAGATTAATGCTTGGTAAGAAAGTTAAGCGGATAACTGGACCAAAGTTTGCAGATTTGTATATAAAGTACGCGAAACAAAAAATCCTTTTTTTAGGTTCATCTGAAACTGTTTGCAAAAAGTTACTTCTTTTCATGAAAGATAGGACATTATCAAAATGTGACGCATACTCACCCAGTTTCACAAACGTTGTGACCGAAAAATTCGTTCAAGAAAACCTAACTGCAGTGAAAAGTGCTGATCCATCATCTGTGTTTCTTGGTTTAACTGCTCCAAAGCAAGAGATCCTTGCACATCGTATGAAGCCCTTTGTTAGCAATATCAATTTTTTACAAGTTGGTGCATATTTTGAATTTGCTGCAGGAACATTACAACGAGCGCCTAAATTTTTATCGTGGCTTGGTTTAGAGTGGCTATGGAGGTTAATTCTCCAACCTACAAAAATTGGTAAGCGAATAATAAACCTTCGAAAATTATTTTTTATATTGCTATAGCATTAGATCTTTGACGGTATTTTATTATGATGAAATTCAATACAAACTCCATCGAAAAACCCTCTATTTACCTAACATTCGATGCTGAGCCATTTTGGACTAATGTCCCAAACAGGTATGGACGATCAGCATGGGATAATTTTGATTGCCCTGAATCTACTTATTGGGCTTTTCGATTCGTTAAGTACTGTGAGTTAAACAACCTTCCTGCAACTATTTTTATAGTGGGAAAGTGGGCTGAAAAAAACAAAGACTTTGTGCGTTATATTGCTAAAAATAAGTTATTTGCCATTGGCTCACACAGCCATTGGCATGAAGACTTATCTTCAAAAACAGACTATGAATTTATACAAGATGTTATAACATCAAAACGCACATTAGAAGATATTACTGGATCAGAAGTGGTAAGATTTCGTGCACCTAGCTTTAGCATTACTGAAGAGCAATTAATTCTTTTAGAAGATTGTGGTTATAAAATCGATAGTTCGATTTCACTGTCATCTCGCATCTATGGTGGTGGGCAACGTTTGAACGAGATTACTTCAAATATAATCACCTACCCCTTGGATGGAATGCATTTTTTGAATAAGAACATTACCGTGCTCGGTGGCGGCTATCTGCGAATATTTCCTACAAACACACTAAGAATTTTGTCTAGAATAAAACTGGGTAATATGATTTATCTACACCCCCATGATTTGCCAAAAACGATTATGAAATTTGATAAAATGACGCGATTTGAAAATCTACGGAAAGCCATTCGGCTAGGTGATATGTTTTCTAAATTAGATATTTTACGTAGAAACTATAAGTTTGAGAATTTTTAAAAAATGAAAAATTTAGATACTGTAACCATGATTGTTGATAACTTGTCAGAAAGGCAAAAAATTGATTGGATAAATTTACATAAGAAATGTTTTAAATCACAAGACACGAAAGTTTCTCAGTTATTTTCAAAATATGAATTAAATGATTGTCGTTTTGCGTTAGTATATATTGACGAAAAATTAGTAGTCTCGTATTCTGGGATCTTTATAAAAAATGATTTTGATGTCAAAGTTTTTCTTTCAACTGATACTATGAGTGACGGTACATTCAAAGGCGGATCAGTCTTTGCAGCAAAGGAGCTTTATGCCTATCTAAAATCAGAGGATGTAAAAGTAGTCTGTGGCTATCCAAATAAACTAATTGAGAATATCAGACGCCGTAAATTGAAATGGACATATTCAACGGAAATGCACTTGTATGTTTTACCTGCTTTTTTGTTGCCAAAGGATGTGAAACCATCTCTGCGTCTAAAGCGTCCTCAGGGAGGCTTTTTCTGTAAGTCTTCGCGGTTTTTTTCAATGGGACGATATAATTCAGGTTTTTCGGTGCTACGCTTTGAAGTGAGTACATATAGACCTCATCCGCTTGGGATAAATCTTACTGAATTAATAGGTATAGGTCGTAAAAAATTCTATTATTTATTTTTAGACAAAAAAATACATATTGAAGAAATGATAGATGGTTCAATTGTTCTGAATTCAGAGTCTATTGATGTACCATAGTTGATCTATTGTCTCTGATAGGATGTTAAGATTTGAGTAGCATGGCGTTTGGCTCTCTGAGGGGTAATCCCCCCCCATTTTTAATGGGGTCCGCTTGTAGAATTAGACGGCCACTTTAAGTTTCAAATAGGGCGCACAGTGATAGGCAGTTGTTTGTGTAATTTAAATTATACTTTTCTTTATATGATTTAATAGTTATCAATCAATTAACTTAGATATTGAATTTATACTCATGAACCAAAATAATGAATTAAACGATGAAATCGATTTAAAGGACTTTTTCTTAACACTTTGGGGCGGCAAAATTTATATAATTCTTATCTTGATTATATCTGTTTTTTTTGCGTCTTTTTATCTTCAATCTGCGGAAAGAAAATATTCTGTTGAATATAATATAAAACCTGTGGGTGAAACAAAAAATAGCCCAACACTCTCTGGGTTGGGTGGGTTTGCGTCCCTTGCGGGCATTCAATTGCCAACGAGTTCTAACAGTGATTTTAATATATTTAAAGAACTCATAACTGCGCCAGAAGTTTCAGAAATAATCTTTGAAAATAAAAAAATCATTAGAGATATATTTAAATCTGAATGGGATGAGACACTTAATAATTATTTAAGACCACCAAAAAGTAAAATTCAGATTTTTGTTAGTGACGCTAAGAAATTATTAACTGGAAATATAGACGTAAATTATATGCCTCCTAACCCTAGGAGACTTGCTATTTTTATCAATGAAAATATTCAAATAGGCGAAGATAAAGGAACTGGATTTTTAAAATTTACAAGTGAAACATCAAAACCGGAATTGATGTTATCACTTATCATTGAAGCGACCAAAGCAAGTGATAAAATTATGAGGCAGCGTTATATTGGTTTTTCGACAGAGCCATTAGCCTTTTACAAAGAAAAGCTTCGTAATGCGCGCTCACGAGAGCACCGGGAGGCTTTGGCAGAGCTTATAGGTAAAGAAGAAGAAAAACTAATGTTTGCGTCAAAGGGAAAATATTTTATTGCAGAGCCATATATAAGCCCTACAATAAGTTTACATCCAACAGCGCCAAAGCCTGCATTAATTTTAGTACTTTCACTAATATTGGGGCTATTTATTGGAACAATTTTTGTACTAATGCGACATGCAATAAAGAAAGATAGGGTATGAATATTCTATTATTGAGAAATTTATTAATTTTTATTTTATTAATTTCGGGGCAATCAAGTTTTGGTCAGTCGTTTAATGATGCAAATTTTCAAAAAATATTGACTGAAAACCCGTCAATGTTAAATAATATTCCACAAAAAGACAAAACCACCTTTGATCAAAATGTGATATCTGAAAAGCAAAATATAGTAAATACAGATAACAATCTTATGCTAGATTTATCTGAAGGTATTGATCAAAGTGAAGTAAATGAAAAATCCATGTTAATGAGGTATTTTTATACTCTCATTGGAGAAGATTTAAATATTTATGGATCAAATGAATTTAATCAGCCACAAGATGAGGGGTTGCTTTTTTTTAATACTATAGGAAAAGACTATCAATTGGCCCCCGGGGATACAATTCAAATTACAATTACTGGATTGAGCCCATCTAACGAAAATTATCAAGTTATGAATGATGGAACTATCACGCTTGAAAATGTATATCCTTTAAACGTTAATAATTTGAACTTAGATCAAGTCAGTAAATTAATTCTTGATAAAATTTCATTGGATGATGCATCCGCTGAAGTCTTTGTTAGGCTAAATAATGCTAGATTGGTAACAGTACAGATTTCTGGTAATGTAAAATATCCAAGAACTATCGCAGTACCCGCATATACACCACTGAGTAGAGTTATTGCATTCTCGGGAGGTATTTCTGATAGTGGTTCACTGCGAAATATTTTATTAAGTCAAATTGGTGAAACAACACAAACAGTAGATTTTTATAATTTTTTACAGAACGCATCGCCAAAAGTTGACCCGCTAATAAAAAATGGTGCACGTATATTTGTTCCATTTAAGGGGCCTACAGTTGCAGCAACAGGATTTATAAACAACCCTGGAATATATGAACTTCCAAATGATAAGTCTAAAATATCAATAAAAAATTTATTGAGTATTACTGGCACTTCCTTTTTACCTTCTGGAGCTGAATTAAAAATATCTTATTTTGACTCAAAGGGACAAATAGCAACACGTTTGGCAGATAAAAATGAGTCACTAAAAGAGGGCGAAGTACTCCAAATAGGCTTTATTGAAACGCGTGATTTAAATATATCTAAAGTCTTTGGAGCCGTTTTAAAAGATTTTGAAATAAAAACTAACACACCATTAAGTATAGGTGAAGTAATAAAAAATGGTGCCGTATTAAGTTTAGATGCATACAGACCGTTTGCATTAATTATTGGAAAAGAAGTCCAAGCTGTAAATTTAGATGAAGCTTTAGAGGATGATAGCATTATCTTACCTGTTGGATCAGATTTGCAATTATTTACAAAAGAGGAATATTTAGAATTAGTTGCTTCAGATCTTAATAAATCTCTTGATCCAGTAGTTTCCAGGCTTGTTGATTCAAATCCAGTAGAAGTTTATCTTGGCACAGAAAGAATTGCATACGTCGCACTGAGCCAAAAGCAAAAACTTTATAATATTAAAGAAATTCTTAGAGGTGGAGCAATACTAAATAAAGACGGTTATTTAATAAATAATAACATCTATACATCGTTTGCGTTAATTGTTGGAAAAGAAGTTCAGGCTATAAATTTAGATGAAGCTTTAGAGGATGATAGCATTACCTTACCTGTTGGTTCGGATTTACGATTGTTTACAAAAGAAGAATATCTAGGATTGGTTGCTTTAGATCCTAATAAATCAATTGATCCAATAGTTTCTAAGTTTAATGACTCAAATGTTGCAGAATTATATCTTGATGGTGTGAGAGTTGCTTATATTCCCATAGATCAAGATAAAGAACTCTATGAATATTTAAAGAATTTTTACACTCCAAGTACAAAAACTATGTATGATTTAGCTCTGTTAGATAACAAAAATGGAGTAGAGGCATTTGATTTTAAACTAGCAATGCTAAAAGACAATAATCTAAATAATGATCAAAAATTAGCTAAAGGTGATAGATTATTTATTTTTGAAGATAAGTTTTTTAGCCAATTAATTCGCGAGCAAGTAGATGATGTATTTTATAATGCTATTGATACAGAACTGTCAGATGAAAAAGCAGATGAAAATAGAAATTTAGAATTATTAAAATTACGTCAAGAAATAAATAATAATAAATTAAATTATATGCAGAATATAGAATATTTCAAAAAATTACTTCGAAAATCTAATATAATAAAAATTAGTTTAGATGGAGAATTATTTACAATTTTGCCGTTCTTGGAAGGGATGACTTCTACTAATATATTAGATAAATTAAAAGGTAGATTGCCTCCGTTGCAAAACGAATTCGTAATGGTTCAAAATACGAATAAAAATTCAGCAGTAAAAACAAAAAATATAAACTATGAATTTAAAATTAATGAAAACGACGCTATCAATTTTATCAGCAAAGATACTTATCGCAAAATAATAAATGGTTATGACACAATAGCGGAATCAGCCTTATTAAATGATATAAAGACAAGTGACGCATTAAAAGTTTACTATGATGAAAAATTATCTATGTTATTATCCCCAAATATTGCTTTTTCAGAACAAAAAATATTTGATAAAATTATTAACTCAGATAATTATTATAAATTATTTATTGGTTTAAGCACAAAACAAAAAAATAATAACCTCTGGATTTTTCGATCATATGACGCGGATACATTTTTTTCTGACTCACAAAAAATAATCCCAAATGAATCAAACATAGTTTATATGTTTTCTGAACAGTACATTAGAAATAAATTTGTGGATAGTCTTGATAGAGAGAAATTGTTAAAAGATAATTTGAAAAAAACTTCTAATGATACCGCTCTTGATAATGACCTCTTGGAGAATGAACCAGATACCAATGAAAATGCTGATCTAAGTCAAATAAAAATAATGGGAAATGAAAATATTGATGGTGAATTACTGCTATCCAATAATAATTTTTCTGAGTATGTCTTAAAATATATGACTTCAAGACTTCGATTTGTTTCTGGTGCGGTTATGTTCCCAGGTACATATCCATTAGCCGATAGGGTTAGATTGAATGATTTGATTGATGTTGTAGGAGTGATAGAGACAAAGTCTGCTTCAAATATTGTTGTCACGAAAGCCTTAAAAGAAGATAATAAACTCATTAAAATAGAACCAGAAATTTTTGAACTTAACAGTTTTATGACAGATGAAATTATACTTTCAGGTGAGTTCTATGTTGATGTCCCAAAAACAATCAATGAAGCGATAAACGGGTTTGTTGAGCTAGTAGGAGAATTTAATGTACCTGGTGATTATGCTTTCTCTAGAACGGAGCCTTTATCTGAAATAATACAACGAGCTGGAGGTCTTACAATTTCAGCTTACCCGTTGGGTGCTGTTTTGGAAAGAAAATCAATTAAAGCTCAAGAAAAAGCATCTAATGAGATATTGGCAGCTCAATTAGAGGCATCTGTTTTAACATTAGCACAGTCAGATATAGATGGGGTGGGTGAACAAATAAAAGCAGTATTAGGGTTTTCCCAACAATTAAGAAATCAACCTACTACTGGCAGAATGACAATAAACATAATGGATGATAATAAGAATTTATATTTACAGGATGGTGATAAATTAATGCTCCCTAAGAGGCCATCACATGTGTCTGTTGTAGGTGCCGTTCAAAGAACTACTGTTGCAAGTTATGAAAAAAATAAAACTTATAAAGATTATATATTTTCTGCTGGTGGTTTAACCAAAATGGCAGATATTCGAAAAGCCTATTTATTATTACCAAATGGGGAGAGCCGTTTAGTAAACAAAAATACACTTATTCCACCTGGTTCAGTTGTTGTTATACCACCAAAAATAGATAAATTATCTGTATTGGGATTAACGGATATTATTTCAAGAGTTCTAGGCAATATTGCTACATCAATCTTAGCCATAAATAATGTTAATTAGGATATTTATAAAGTGTTATAAATTAACAATATTTATGCTGATTCCAATATCTATTCAGGCTGAAGAAATTAACCATATTTCAACTATTTATAGCAAGTCTCCTATGGAAAATATTGACCAATTTTTTGTACAGAATTCTCAAAAAAAAAATGTAATTTGGGCACCAAAAATTAAAGGAAAAAGTAGGTATAGTTTTTCAATACCAAAGGATGCGTATTACATATCGAAAAAACATGCAGATGCATCTGACCTATTTTATTTAAGTGAGAAAACCGACAATGGGCTGAAATTTCAGTCAAATAAATCAAAAAACATAGATATCGTTATATCAGAAAATAATTCAAACCTGATTTTAAGCCAAAGTATCTTATCTAATATCAATGCAGGATTATTTTTAAAAAACAAAGAAAAAATATCTTTTGGAGTAAAATTAAATAAAGACGTTATTATATCAAAAAATGCTCTTGGTAATTTTGGTGTTGAACAGACTAAGGGTGAACATACATTCTTCAATGCAAAATTTGTTAAACTTTCTAATAATGAAAACTCAGAGTTTTATGGAAATATAAATCACCAGTTCAAGTCAGATCACCTAAATATTGGGATCGGTAATACTTGGTTTGATATAGCAAACCAAGTTGATCTTACTTTAGGTATCCATGAACAGGGCAAAAAAGTAGAATCAGAACTTTATGTTACATTTGGGGATGAAAACATGAAATTTCAGGCAGGTTTGAATCAAATAAAAAATAATTCTAATATGAATATGTTTTTTAATCTGAAATTTGAAAATATTCTAAAAAAGGAAAATTTCAGATCAAATATGATAATAACTTCAAAAGAAAGTATTTTTGGCTTAAGAAACCTAAGCTTGAAAAGTTTTAGGAGAAAAAACTTAGATAAGCTTTGGAAAAAACATATGAATTATAATTAACTTGTTATATCATTTTGATATACTAAACTCTATGCAAACGTTAAGGCATGTATATGAATATTTCAAACCGCACATATGGTAATAAATTGTTTTGGATCAACAAACGTATGTTTGATTTATCTGTGTGCATATTACTACTTCCCCTTCTATTTATTATATCAATAATTTTACTCATCATTAATATTCCTTTTAATCCAGGAAGTTTATTTTTTATTCAGGATCGTATGGGTAAGGATTGTGTTGCCTTTCCTGCAATTAAATTTCGTACTATGCTGCCTGCTAAGGAAATTACCAGAAAATATGATGATCCAATTGAAACGAATAGAATTACATCTTTTGGTAAAATTTTACGCAAAAGCCGAATTGATGAATTGCCTCAAATTTTCAACGTTTTAAAAGGTGAGATGAGTTTGATTGGGCCAAGGCCAGACTACTATATACATGCTTTAGAATATTTAAAAAATGTTAAGGGATATCGAGAACGACATATTATTCGCCCTGGTATTACTGGTTTATCACAAATTAGATTGGGATATGCTGAAGGTTTGGAAGCAACTGCAAAAAAAGCTTCCGTTGATAATTATTATATACAGAATGTAAATTATATTATTGAATTAAAGATTATTGGTAATACAATTCTTACTATAATAAGAGGCATGGGTAAATAATCAGTAGTATATTTTATGTGCATACTTTTTTATTAGCCACAAGAAATACTTAAAATTTAATTGAGGAAAATAGTCTAAATATTGTGTCATTTGATACATTAGCTTTATCTAATATCAAATCTTGATAACTAATATTTCCACCTAATTTTAACCCATCTTTTTCCCAATAAATTCCTAATGAGGTTAGTGTTCCTAAGCTACGTTTTGAGGATAAACGATGCTGTGAATAATCTTTATCGTTAATCGATAGAAACTTAGTTGAATAATTAATGCTTAAGTTATTATTTACCTGAGACTGTCCAAAAAACTCCAAAGAAGTACCTTCAGTATCTATTGGCACTCCTAATACAGTGTCATAGTTAACATAGTCATAAACGCCATTATTATACATAGTATTCGGCCCACAGTATCCATGCGTACTTCTTTTCACACGCGTATCAATAGCTTCGATTGTTAAAGTTGTTGGAAATTTTATTTTTTTAGCAGTCAGCTCAAAACCTGCCATATACGCATAACACGAAGGAAAATTACCAGCCTCGTCCTCGCCTATTGCTTGACCATAAAAGCGATAGGTATTTTCATTTAAAGGTACTGAATATGACAATCCAAAACCAGCCATCTTGTTAATACGGGCATTTTTACCGTTATTAGTATTTGCAAATAATAGAGCATCAATATTAACCGAGTATAATTTCTCATTTTGATCCCCCCATTGGCTTGTTTGTATGAATTCAAAACTTAATTTTTCAGTTGGGCTAATTACAGCTCTTGCGCCAGTTAGCATTGAATTTTTACCATTGTATGAGTTATTAGTAGAGCCATTAATAAGTTCAACTGACCAATTTGCTGTTGAAGGCAACCAGTTCGTATTAAACCTATTTTCTAACTTCAGAGAAAGAGCTTCTAGTGGCCTACTATTTGAAGATAAGATAAGAGATGATTTTTCTGAAAAAGACCAGATATGGTCAACTTTACCAATAGTTAAGTTTGCTATTCCTTTCTCATAATTAACATATGAGTTATCAAAGCTAAGTTTATCATGATCATCAAAATTAAGAGACAATTGTGAAGATAAACTTTTTTTTGAATATCCCAGATTGAAATTAATATTGCTTTTATTTTGAGCTCTTAAGTTGTTGTAAACTCCTAAGACATTTCCTGAACTTAAGGCAGTACCAACGCTCATATAAAGGTTGTTATTTTGGGAAAATAGAGGCTGTGTATTACAGAATATTGTAAAAACAAACAAACAAAAAGATTTATACATAAACACACCTTAAATAAGTAATGCTATCTTATTGTGATATTAATATATTATCTATACATAATCTATGGTGACCCTGGGTGGATTCGAACCACCAACCTGCCCCTTAGGAGGGGGCTGCTCTATCCAGTTGAGCCACAGAGCCACATTTATATTCTAATGAAATTACTACATCTTGGAAAGATGAAAACCTTGTGATGTTTAAAATACTAAAGTAAAATTTTAAGATGAATTCTTCAAATAACAAAATAAATAACCATCTGCAAAATCATTTAATCAAGCAAGGAGTAATATCAAATCAAACTATATGGCACGCTCAATCTGGGGGGCGTACAAATAAAGTATGGCGACTTGTTGGCAAAGAGGATTTAATTTGTAAGCTGTATTTAGAGACGAAAACTAATCCACTCTTTAAAAATACTCCTGAAGAGGAGTATAGATGCCTTCTTTGGCTAGATGGTTCAGATATTGCACCAAAACCTTACAAGTTTTTAAAAACACCTTTTGGTGAAGTTTTGTTATATAATTTCATTAAGGGTGAGACTTGGTCTCATGATGTAGAAACTGTATCAGAACTGTTGAATCGAACTCGCAAACATAAATGCCCAAAAGGATTACGGACTCTTTCAAATCTGCCATCAGACATTAAACAAACTGGGCTTGAAATCATTAACAAGCTAAATAGATATCACCAAAATGAATTGATAAATATATGTCCAGATGTATCAATTTCAGATATTGATCCTGTGTTGTTACATACTGATGTTGTGCCGGGTAACTTGATATTAGGCAACAAAGGGTTGCGGCTTATTGATTGGCAATGCCCTGCTATTGGTGACCCAATTGTAGATATTGTGATGTTTCTTTCTCCCGGAATGCATAAAATTTATGGGTCAGGAAAATTTTCTATAAAAGATCATGAAGATTTTCTAATGAACCTTACACCCAAATTGCGAATTCGGTATAATATAATTGGCCCCCTTTATCACTGGCGACTGGCTGCGTATTGTTTTTGGAAAGCTGAGCAAGGTTTCATAGAATATGAAAAAGCTGCATTAGCAGAAATAGATCTATTAAAAATGATTTAGTATAATAATGATTAATGTAGTTGAAGCACTTCCAATTAGAGCCCAAGTAAGTTTACCTTTAACACTATTCTTTTTGTGGTTTGTTATATTTTTGATATCACTGGTTAAGAGATGTTCCAGTAAGCTTGGTAGTTTTGGTCCAAAATGTGATAATGTTTGTGCAGTTTTTATAAAATCTCTTATCAATGCTTTTGGCCCAAGATTATTTTTTATGTAGTTTTCAACTTCTGGTCTGGCAGCTTCCCAGATATCTAAAGAATTTGGGTTTAATGATCTTGAAACGCCTTCAACAACAACCATTGTACGTTGTAAAAGTATAAGCTCTGTACGCGTTTCCATGCCAAATCTTTCAGTAACATCAAACAGATGAGACAGAAGTTTTGCCATTGAAATATTCTCAGCATTTTGACCAAAAATTGGTTCACCGACAG
>Ga0209532_1000619_pt1 | contig 30358 bp, 29 predicted proteins | sample COG_02_FD_184746 | JGI IMG/M metagenome (GOLD analysis project Ga0209532, IMG submission 184746) | Pelagic Microbial community sample from North Sea - COGITO 998_met_02 (SPAdes) (version 2) | ecosystem: Environmental > Aquatic > Marine > Neritic zone/Coastal water | place: Helgoland, sampling... | reverse complement strand
AGGAGGGTGCTGCGATCAATGATTTTATGAAACCTGACAGAGTAGTTATAGGTGCTGATTCTGAGGCTGTTTTTAAGAAAATGAGGGAAATCTATAGTCCTTTTTTTAGATCTCATGACCGTTTTATAACGATGGATATCCGTTCTGCTGAAATGACGAAGTATGCTGCTAATGCAATGCTGGCTACAAAAATATCTTTTATGAATGAAATTGCCAATATTTGTGAGAAAGTAGGGGCCGATGTCAATCAAGTACGCATCGGAATTGGCTCAGATCAACGTATAGGCTACAGTTTTATTTATCCTGGTGCAGGATATGGAGGTGCTTGTTTTCCAAAGGATGTTAAAGCTCTTACTAAAATTGCTAAAGAAAATGGCTACAGGGCGCAATTGATTTCTGCAGTAGAAAAAGTTAATGATGCACAGAAATTAGTCATCGCTCAGAAAATTATAGCCCGTTTTGGAGAAGACCTAACTGGTTTTTCTTTTGGTATTTGGGGCCTGGCCTTTAAACCAGGAACTGACGATATGAGAGAGGCTCCTGCAATTTATACCATAAAAGAATTACTTAAAAGAGGAGCAAAAATAAGGGCGTATGATCCAAAAGCGATGGATGAAGCAAAATCTTTTTATTTAAAAGATGTTGAAGGGATTGAATACTTTAAATCAAAATATGAAGTGCTAAAAAACTCAGAAGCTATGATTTTACTTACTGAATGGAAAGAATTTAGATCTCCTGACTTTAATGAGATAAAGTCTCTACTAACCAATCCAGTCATTTTTGATGGGCGTAATCAATACATAGCTTACGATCTGGAGAATAAAGGTTTTGAATATTACAGGATAGGAAAAAAATAAAATAGACTACCGGTGGTAGTCGAGAAAAATAGCGTTAAGTGATATCTAAAAAAACTAAAATATATATTGCAGGTCATAAAGGAATGGTAGGTTCTGCAGTTTGGAGAGTATTAGAATCCAAAGGATATTCTAATTTAATTGGGAAGACCAGTAAAGAACTTGATTTAACAAATCAACAAGAAGTTTTAAATTTTTACAATAAAGAACAGCCAGAAGTAGTGATTGATGCAGCAGCAAAAGTTGGAGGCATACTTGCCAATAATGATTTTCCATATCAATTTTTAATGGAGAACATGCAGATTCAAAACAATCTAATTGATGGAGCTCACAAGGCTGGTATTGAGAAATTTATTTTTTTAGGGAGTTCTTGTATCTACCCGAAGTTTGCAAAGCAGCCCCTGAAGGAAGAATACCTACTAACAGATTCTTTAGAACCTACCAATGAATGGTATGCCATTGCAAAAATAACAGGAGTAAAAGCCTGCCAATCGATACGAAAACAATACAATAAAGAGTATGTGAGTTTAATGCCTACCAACTTGTACGGTTTTTTTGATAATTTTGACCTCAAATCCTCGCATGTATTGCCAGCGATGCTGCGTAAATTTCATGAGGCTAAAATAAATAAACATTCAAACGTAACGCTCTGGGGAAGTGGAACTCCAATGCGAGAGTTTTTGTTTGTAGATGATATGGCAGAGGCTGTGGTTTTTGCTCTAGAGAATAATTTACCAGAATACTTATATAACATAGGTACTGGAAAAGACATTACCATTAAAGAACTGGCAGAGACCATTCAAAGTGTAACAGGGCACCAAGGAAATATTCTTTGGGATGCTAATAAACCAGATGGTACTCCAAGAAAACTAATGAACGTTTCTAAAATGAAAGAGATAGGATGGGAATATTCAACAGAGTTAGAAGATGGAATTAAAAAAACCTACCAATGGTTTTTAGAGAATATAGATTCAATTAAAGAAATTAAATTATAAATATGAAAGTAGCATTAATCACGGGTATTACAGGACAGGATGGATCTTATTTAGCAGAACTATTGTTAGAAAAAGGGTATGAAGTACACGGAATCAAAAGAAGAGCTTCTTCATTGAATACAGATCGGATTGATCATTTATATCAAGACCCTCACCAACTGAATCAACGATTAAAATTGCATTATGGGGACTTATCAGATGCGATGAATCTGACTCGTATTATTGAACAATGCCAGCCTGATGAAATTTATAATCTAGGTGCTATGTCTCATGTAAAAGTTTCATTTGATGTTCCAGAATATGTAGGGAATGTAGACGGTTTAGGTACTTTACGTATTTTAGAGGCTGTTCGTTTATTGGGATTAGAAAAGAAAACTAGAATCTACCAAGCTTCTACCTCAGAATTGTACGGAGGAATGCCAGAGAATAAAAATGACAAAGGATTTTATGATGAAAAGTCACCATTCTATCCAAGATCACCATACGGTGTTGCAAAAATCTATGGTTTTTGGATTACTAAAAACTATAGAGAGGCCTATAATATGTTTGCCTGTAATGGTATTTTGTTTAACCACGAAAGCCCTAGAAGAGGAGAAACATTTGTAACTCGTAAAATTACAAGAGCGACTGCTAGAATTGCATTAGGATTACAGGAAAAAATCTATTTAGGGAATTTAGATGCGCAGCGAGATTGGGGGCATGCGAAAGATTATGTGCGTATGATGTGGATGATTTTGCAGGCAGAAAAGCCTGAAGACTGGGTGATTGCGACAGGAAAGACCACTACCGTTAGAGAGTTTGTAAGAATGAGTTTTGCAGAAGTTGGTATTGAATTAGAATTTAAAGGTGAGGGAGTAAATGAAACAGCTACAGTTATAAGTTGTAATAATCCTTTATTTCAAATAGAATTAGGAAAAGAAATTTTGTCTATAGACCCTGCTTATTTTAGACCAACTGAAGTAGATTTATTAATTGGAGACCCTACCAAAGCGAAAGAAAAGTTAGGTTGGGTGCCAGAACATGACTTGCCTTCGTTGGTGAAAGACATGATGCAATCTGATGTTACGTTGATGCAAAAAGATCAATATTTAAAAAAAGGGGGGTACCATACTAATAATCAAATTGATTAAAATGAAATTAAAAATAAAAAAAATTTTATTAATTTTTGGAACTAGACCAGAAGCCATCAAGATGGCTCCACTGGTCAAGGAATTTCAAAAACATCCAGAAGTATTTGATACGAGAGTTTGTGTAACGGCACAACACCGAGAAATGTTAGATCAGGTATTAGATTTTTTTGAGATCAAACCTAATTACGACTTAGATTTAATGAAACCAGGGCAAAATCTATATGGCTTAACAGCTACTATAATTGAGTCCTTAAAACCAATTCTTGAAGAATTTATCCCAGATTATGTATTTGTCCACGGAGATACTACAACGACTATGGCAGGCTCTATAGCAAGCTTTTACTCTGGAGCAAAAGTATGCCACGTTGAGGCAGGACTTAGAACAAATAATAAATTATCACCTTTTCCAGAAGAAATAAATCGTCAAATAACAGGAAGAATTTGTGATTATCATTTCGCTCCAACTGAAACTTCTAAAAAGAACTTACTTAAAGAAAATATTTCTGAAGATTCAATTTTAGTTACTGGAAATACGGTGATTGATGCTTTGATTAAATCTGTTAAAAAAGTTAATGAAAAACCAAGTCTATTAATTCAGGATCTCTCAAAAAAAATAGGAAATCAAGAAGTAGTTTTAGTAACAGGACACCGTAGAGAGAATCACGGAGGTGGTTTTGAAAGGATTTGTAAAGCTTTAAAACGAATTGCTGAAGATGATACAAATCGTTTAATTATTTATCCTGTTCATTTGAATCCAAAGGTAAAGGAGCCTGTCAAGAGAATCTTATCTGGAATTAATAATGTAATTCTAATAGATCCTTTAGCGTATCAAGATTTCATTTGGCTTATGAATAGATCTAAAATTATTATTACTGATAGTGGCGGCGTTCAAGAAGAAGCACCAAGTCTAGGAAAACCAGTTTTAGTGATGAGAGATACCACTGAAAGACCGGAGGCAGTTGAAGCAGGAACGGTTCTACTAGTTGGAACCAATGAAGATCTTATTGTTTCTAAAGCATTAGACTTATTAAACAACAATGAAAACTTTATAAAAATGTCTAAGCTGCATAATCCATATGGTGACGGATTGGCATCAAAAAGAATTGTAAACTTTATTAAAAATATAAAATAATGAATCCAGAAGTAGTAACCATAGGATTAGGATATATAGGATTACCCACATCAGCATTAATTGCATCTCACGGAACAAATGTTTTAGGTGTAGATATAAATCAAAGTGTTGTTGACACTATTAATGAAGGGGAAATTCATATTGTTGAGCCGGATTTAGATAAGATTGTTTCCAAAGTAGTTTCTGATGGTTTTTTCAAAGCATCAACAAAACCAAGTTCCGCAGATGTTTATTTAATAGTAGTTCCTACTCCATTTAAAGGAAATCACGAGCCAGATATTTCATATGTTGAAGCCGCAACAAAAGGAATTATCCCACTACTTAAAAAAGGTGATTTATACATTATTGAATCGACATCTCCTATCGGTACCTCAGAGAAAATGCAAAAACTCATATTTGCATCAAGACCTGAGCTTGAAGAAACTATTTATATCGCCTATTGTCCTGAAAGAGTATTACCAGGGAATGTCATGCATGAACTTGTTGAAAATGATCGTGTTATTGGAGGTGTAGATGAAGTCTCTACTCAAAAAGCAATCTCATTTTACAGTAAGTATGTGAAAGGTAAGTTGCATGCAACGAATGCTCGTACTGCTGAGATGTGTAAATTAGTAGAAAATTCATCTAGAGACTCTCAAATAGCTTTTGCTAACGAACTCTCTTTAATTTGTGATAAGGCTGATATTAACGTTTGGGAATTAATCAATCTTGCAAACAAACATCCAAGAGTAAATATCTTAAAACCAGGTTGTGGAGTTGGGGGGCACTGTATCGCAGTAGATCCTTATTTTATTGTTTCTGACTACCCAGCGGAGTCAAAAATGATAGGTACAGCAAGAGAGGTTAATAACTACAAGTCTTTTTGGTGTGCTGAGAAAATTCAAAATGAGAAACTTCAATTTGAATTAAAACACAGCAGAAAACCAAAAACTGCTTTAATGGGCTTAGCGTTTAAACCAAATATTGATGATTTGAGAGAATCTCCAGCCAAATATATTGCTCAAAAAGTATTACAAAATTCTAATAATGAAGAACACTTTATTGTTGAACCGAATATTGAATCTCATTCAATTTATAAATTAACAGATTATAAGAATGCTATTAATCAGGCGGATATTATTGTGTTTTTAGTAGCTCACAAAGAATTTGTAAATCTACAAATTGATAAAGATAAATTAATCTTAGATTTTTGTGGTGTTAAAGATAAAATAAAATAAAATATGGATATCATAGCAGAGATAGGTCAAGCTCATGAAGGAAGTTTAGGAATAGCTCATTCATATATTGATGCATTATCTAACACAGGTGTTACTTCGATAAAATTTCAAACTCATATAGCAGAAGCTGAGAGTTCAGAGTTTGAAGATTTTAGAGTGAAATTTAGTTATGAAGATAAAACTCGTTTCGATTATTGGAAAAGAATGGAGTTTACAATTGATCAATGGGCTGGGCTAAAGAAGCATTGTGAAGATAAAAATCTTGAATTTCTTTCTTCTCCATTTAGTAATAAAGCTGTTGATTTACTTGAGAAAATTGGAGTAAAAAGATATAAAATTGGTTCAGGAGAGGTGAATAATTATTTGATGTTAGAAAAAATTAGTAAAACAGGAAAGCCAATACTACTCTCATCTGGAATGAGTTCATATATAGAATTAGACAAAACAGTAGATTTCATTAAAGGCAAAGGAAATGATGTTTCAATATTTCAGTGTACAACAAGTTATCCTTCAGCATCAGGTGAATGGGGGCTTAAGTTGATACCTGAATTTATTGATAAATATAATGTCCCTATAGGATTCTCTGATCATAGTGGGGATATATATGCTTGTTTAGCAGCTGCAACTTTAGGTGCATCTCTTCTTGAATTTCATGCAGTTTTCGATAAGGGTATGTTTGGCCCTGATGCCAAATCTTCCCTAACAATTCAAGAAATAAAGAAAATGGTCACAGGAGTAATTCAAATTAAGAATGACATAGGTAGTCCTAACAATTTAAAACAAGATAATTCTAAGTTTAAAGTTGTAAAATCAATTTTTGAAAAATCTTTAGCAATAAACAAAAATTTAAAGAAAAACCATATAATCACTTTTGAAGATTTAGAAGCAAAAAAACCAGCAAATAGAGGTGTTTCTGCAAGTGAATTCAAATCATTAATTGGAAAAAAACTAAATAGAGATATTAATAAGTGGGATTTTATTAACCTATCTGATCTGATATATTAAATATGAAAAGAAAAATTTGTGTTGTTATTACTGCTAGACCTTCTTATAGTAGGGTCAAAACATTGTTACATGCGATAATTAATCACAAGGATTTGGAGTTACAGTTAGTGGTTGCCGGTTCAGCATTAATTAAACGTTACGGAAATGCTATTAAGGTCATTGAAGATGATGGATTTAAAGTAGATGCCAAAGTATATAATGTTTTGGAAGTAGAAAATGAAACTGCAATGGCAAAAACAACAAGTATTGCTATTCTGGAATTGTCAAATGTATTTTATAATTTGAAACCTGATGCAGTATTGACAATAGCAGATCGATATGAAACATTAGGAACATCAATTGCAGCTTCATATCAAAACATTCCATTAATACATCTACAAGGTGGTGAAATCACAGGGAATATTGATGAAAAAGTTAGACACGCTAACACAAAATTAGCAGATATTCATTTTGTTTCTAGCTTACCCTCTTTGAAAAGAGTGATAAGAATGGGAGAAGATCCAAATTTTGTATTTAATACTGGTTGTCCTTCATTAGATTTGGCTGCCAAAATTTTAGAAAGCCCTAGCTTAAATTTTGATCCAATAAAGAAATACGGTGGAGTTGGATCTAATTTAGACATATCTAATGGATATATTATCGTAATGCAACATCCTGAGACTAATGAATATAAAAATGCTAAGAAACATATTATAGAGACATTAGAAGTTATTCGCGAGTTGAAAATTCCTACATTATGGTTTTGGCCAAATGTTGATGCAGGTTCAGATGGGACTTCCTCCGGAATAAGGCATTTTAGAGAAACTTATGATTTGAAACATGTACATTTTTTTAAAAACATGATTCCTAATGATTTCTTGAGGTTATTGTACAACTCAAAAGCTCTAATTGGAAATTCAAGTGCTGGAATTAGAGAATGTGCGTTTTTAGGAGTTAACGCTGTAAACATAGGTAAAAGACAGCAGGGCAGAGATAGAGGTAAAAATGTAATTGATACCGATTATGATAGAGATATGATTAGAGAAGCAGTAATAAAATTCATGAAATCCGAAAAGCCAAAAAGAGATTTATTATATGGAAAAGGAGATTCTGGAGTTAAAATTGCAAATATTTTATCAAAAATTGAGTTACCATATTCTAAAATACTAACATACTTAAATAGCAATACAATTGAAAATATTAGTAATAATTCCTGCAAGAGGTGGATCTAAGGGAATAAAAGACAAAAATATAATTGATGTTTGCGGTAAACCATTAATTCAATATTCCATAGATAAATCTTTAGAATTGAAAGAATCTGGTTTGATTGATCAAGTAATAATATCAACAGATTCTCAACTAATCGCAGATGTTGGAATTAAACTTGGTGCAAAAGTTCCTTTTTTAAGACCAAAAAATATTTCTGGAGATAAAGCAAAGTCAATTGATTTTATTTTACATGCATTAGAATTTTTTGAAGAACAAAATATATTTTATGATGCCGTTTTGTTGTTACAACCTACCTCACCCTTGCGTACTACTGAATTATTAAAGAAAGCTATTCAGTTAATGAAAAACTCTATGGCTAAATCTTTAATTAGCTGTTATAGAGAAGAGTATATTAACGATTTAGTAATGTATAAAAATCAAGAAAGTAACAATCAACTTATTCCTCTTAACGAGAATCATAACAAAGGTGTTAGAAGACAAGATCATGGTGATATATTCGTCAGAAATGGTGCTGTTTATTTAACCAAAACTAGTTTTTTAAAGGATTCGAAACAGATAATTTGTGATACTCCACTATTGTTAGAAATGAAAAAAAGTGAGTCTACTAATATTGATTCATATGAAGATTTAGAAATTTTGAAAAGAATATTATGCGTATAGGTATTTTAGAACCACTTGACTTTTCAAATGACGCAATTAAAACACTAAAATCTTTAGGTGAAGTAATGCTATATAAAGGAAAAAACATCAATAGATTTGTAGAAAATATAAATGTCCTATTTGTACGGTTAAATTATTATGTTGGTGAAGACTTACTAAAACATAGTAAAAATTTAAAATATATTTGTACTCCAACAACTGGATTAAATCATATAGATCTTCAATATACACACAAACATAATATCTCAGTAATATCCTTAAAAGGTGAGGTAGAATTTTTATCTGATATTAGAGCAACTTCTGAACATACTTTTGGGTTGATTTTGTCTCTATTAAGAAACTATAAACAAGCATTTATTTCACAAAAAAATCATTTTGATAGAGATTTATTCAAAGGCTCGGAAATTTATAACAATACTATAGGTATTGTTGGGTATGGAAGAATTGGAAAGTTATTGGCAAAACACATCAAAGGATTTGATGGTATCGTTTTTTATTATGATAATGATGACAAAGTTTGCCCGTCTTCAGGTGTGAAAAGACTAAATAATATTAATGATTTAATTGAAAAATGCAACATAATCTGTTTATGTGCATCTTACAGCGAAGCAAATGAAAAATTGATAAACAGAGATTATATAGATAAACTAAAGGGCAAATTTTTTATTAATACCTCAAGAGGAGAGTTAGTTGATGAAGATTACCTTATTGACAGAATTAAAGATGGTTTTTTTAAAGGAGTTGCTTTAGATGTAATCATGAATGAATCAAAAATAAATAATAATTTAGATAGCCTTTTATCTATTGACAAAAAGCTAAATTTTATACTTACTCCTCATATAGCTGGAGCAACACATACTTCTATGAAAAGAACAGAGGAGTTTATTGTTGAAAAACTAATTGATAAACACATAGAAAGTAAGTTGATTTAGAGTTAAATCTATATAATATTATGAATAAGAAAGTAGTTTTACTCACAGGTGGAGAACTAAGACACGAATTTTTTAGGAAATTTATTTCTAATCAGAAAGGTATCGAAGTATTATCATCTTATTGCGAAGATAAAAAAGGAGCCTTAGTAAAGATAATAAATAAAGAAGAGTCTTCAAATGATCTTCGAATGAAACACCTTTCAGTTAGAGAATCAACTGAAGTAGATTTTTTCGACTTATTTTGTAGCCATACTGAAGATAAATCAAATCCAATATTCATTAAAAAAGATGATATAAATACTTCAAAAAATGTTAATAATATTATTCAATTAAACCCTGATATTATTATTTCTTTTGGATGTTCAATTATTAAATCTAAATTATTGGAGACTTTTAATGGAAGATTCATGAATATTCATTTAGGATTATCTCCTTATTACAGAGGAAGTGGTACTAATTTTTGGCCATTTGTTAATGATGAATTACAATTTATAGGAACTACTTTTATGCACATTGATGAAGGAATAGATACTGGAAAAATAATTCATCAAATAAGAGCTAAAATTAATTTTAATGATAATATTCATCAAATTGGAAATCGTTTGATTAAAGATTCATTTACAGAATGTGCAAAATTAATTAGAAACTTTGATGTGCTAAATGATATGCCACAAATTACTTCGGATAAACACAATGAAAAATATTACAGAAAAAAAGATTTTACAGAAGATCATCTGAAAACTGCATATGATAACATTCTTAAGTATTCTATTGAGAATTACCTCAAGCATAAATTATCTGTAGATAAAGAATTTCCAATAATTAAAAACCTATCAATTTAATTATGAAAGCAGTAATGTATCATTACGTCAGAACTTTTGATTCCGAATATCCATATCTTAAAAGTTTGGATATAAATAATTTTAAAAAACAATTAGATTTTTTTGAGCAAGAGTATGGCTTTTTGAGTAAAGAAGAATTTATCGATAGTCTTAAAACCGGTATTACTAAAAAAGGTGTGGTGTTAACTTTTGATGACGGACTTCATTGTCACTATAATTATGTCTTTAAAGAGTTAAAAAAAAGAAAACTATGGGGCATTTTTTATGTGTCTACTCAACCGTACACACAGCATACATTAATAAATGTTCATAAGATTCATTTACTTTTGGGTAAAAACAAACCAGAAAAATTAATTAATTATTTAAAAGAGATTATAGATGATTCATTATTTGATACTACAAAATTAAATGAATTTCAAAAAGTCACTTATGCAACTCAAAGTAATGATGAACATACTTTATTATTTAAGCGTATTTTAAACTATTACATTGATATTAAATTTAGAAGTAAAATTATTGATCAACTTTGTCATAAATTTTTACCTAATAAACAAGATTTGGTCAAAAGATATTATTTGTCAAAAAGTCAGATCCTTGAAATGCACAATGAAGGAATGATTATTGGATCTCACACAGTTAGTCATCCTGTTATGTCAACTTTAAGTGATCAAGAACAAGAGTTCGAAATTACTAAATCATTTGATTTCTTAAAGAGTATAATTAAAAACTTTGATTTTAAAACATTCTGTTATCCTTATGGAGGTTTCCACTCTTTCAATAATAAAACGATAGATATATTAGAAAATCAGGATTGTTTATTTTCCTTTAATGTGGAACAAAGAGATATTGAAAGTTCTGATTTATTAAATAAACCTCAAGCTTTACCCAGGTATGATTGTAATCAATTTAAATATGGTCAAGTAAAAATTAGATGAAGAATTTAAATACCATTATACAAAATTAAATAAAATGAAAAAAATAGATGTTTGCTATATCATATCTCACGGTTTTACTATGAGGATGGTTACTCAAACTAATTTATTGGGTAAACTAACAGATAAAGATTTGAATGTTGCTGTAATCTCTCCTGATAAATCTGACCCTTATTTAAGAAGCTATTGTTTTGAAAGAAATATAGAACTTTTTGAATTAAATGAAACGAATAAGTTGAAAAATCAGACTTATTTAAATAAGCGTAAATATTTCTTGGAGGATATTGATAAAAATCCTGCTTTATTAGAAAAGCATAAACATGCTGTTTTATTTAATAAAGCTAAAAACCCTATGAGGCATATACTCCCTAGGTACTATTACATGATATACAAGCTAATAAAAAAATTTCCAGTAATTAGAGAAAAATTTATACAAAATGAAACTCGTAATATTAGTTCCAAATTGGCAGAAGAATTATTGAACAAAATTAAGCCTAAAAAGCTTATATCAATGTATCCTGTAAATCAACTTGAATCTAGTTTATTGAGTGCTGGTAATAAAATAGATGAAATACAAACGTGGATTCATCTTTTGAGCTGGGATAACATTAGCTGTAAGGGGCATTTTCCGCAGTTGGCCGACAAGTACATGGTTTGGGGTGATATAATGAAAGAAGAATTGATCGAATATTACAATATAGAAGAAAAATCAATATTTAAGTGTGGTGTTCCTCATTTTGATCTTTATAATCAGACTTCTGAGTCAGACGTAAAAGAAGTAATGGATAGTTTAGGTATAATTGAAAGTGATTCAGTATTATTATTCGCAATGAGCTCCCCTAGGTTTGCACCCCGAGAAATAGACATAGTAGAGTGGTTAGCTGATAAAGTAAGTAAAGGAGAATTTAAAAAAGAATGTACATTATTAGTTAGACCACATCCACAAAATATGACCAAATCTATGGGAGATATTTCTTGGCTTGATAGATTAGAGAAGTTAAATAAATATGATAGAGTAATTGTAGATTACCCGAAATTGAATGAAAGTAAATTAGACTGGAGTATGAGACTAGAAGATATGAAAAGGTTGGTTGTATGTGTGAAATGTAGTTCTATTGTGATTAATACTTGTTCAACTATAAGTATTGAAGGTTTATTGTCTAAGAAACCTGTAATTCTAACCGCATTTGATGGAGATGAACATCTTCCATATTGGATATCAGCTAGAAGAATGATAGATTTTAATCACTTGTCAAAATTAGTTAGTCTTGGAGGTATTACTGTTTCTAAAAATTATGAAGAATTTCAGGATTCAATATCAGAATACTTAAAAAATAAAGGTTTAAGGTTGAAGGAGCGGAATTTAACGATTAATAGACAGATAGTAGACTCATTAGATTACACAAACGAAGTAGTAAAGGTATTGTCTTCAAATTAAAAACAAGAGTCAAATAATTTACTAACATAGATCAATAAAAATTACTTTAATTTATGAGTCAAGTAAAAAAATATTTTAAAAGTTCAATTTTGTTTGATCTAATAATAACTTCTTTTTCACAATTAGGCATTACTATTATCATTTCTCATCTTTTTGGAGCTTTTGGTAAAGGATTACATTCGTTTTTAGGTCTTTTTTCAACTGTTATAATACCATTATGTTTTTTGGGGATGGGCCAAAGCTTGAGATATCACTTGGCTTCGAATCTTGAAAAAATTAATTTTAAAAATCTTTTATTTCCTATTATTTTAATAAGTATTGGGATATTTTGCGTGTGTTTGTCTTATAATACTATTTTTAATAACCACACAATTAATTATATAATTGATTCTATAGGAACTTTGGGATTATTTTTTTTTGTAATGCTGAGTTCATTTAGCTATATACTTATAAAGTATAGTATAGGAAGATCCTATTTTACATTATATTTTATATCCAATAGTATACAGCTTTTAACGTTGTTTATTGTTTTATTAATTTGTTATTCTTTTGATTATAAATCAGTTTATTATCTTTTAATAGTTCTTGTTTTTTCAAAATTAATATTCATTTTACCTAATATTACTTTTAATATGTGGAAAGAAAGAAATATTAATAGCTCTCCTTTTCTTAAAGGTTTAATACCGTATGCGAAGAAGGTCTGGGTAAATGATGTGATAAATAATATTACTAATAGGTTAGATCAAATAATAATAGCTTTTTTTTTGCCACTTGAACAGCTTGGTATATATACGATTGCTGTAGTTTTTTCAGAATTAATAATGAAAATTCCACAAACAGGAAATAATTTATTTTTTAATAAAATTACTAGAAAAAATGATATTGAGAGAAACGTATTATTCAACAAAATTTTTTCGTTAAATTTTTATCTTTGTATTTCACTTCTTATTATTGCTTACGTTTTAACACCTATCTTTATTAATACAATATTTCCTTCTAGTTTTAATAAATCAATTTTAATTTTTAAAATTTATATTATAGGGGTTTTATTTTTTAATCAAACTAGAGTTATATACCAATTTCTAGGTGCAAAAGGAAAACCTGAAATTAATACCAAAATACAATTGAAAGGATTTTTAATAGCACTACCATTTACATTTGTATTAATTTATAATTATAAATTAGTTGGTGTAGCTTATTCAGCTGTAGTCCAATATTTTGTTCTTCTAATAATTTCATTAATAGAATTGAGAAAAATTTATAGTTTTAAATTGAGTAAATTGTTTTTTTTAAACAAAAATCATATTACCTGGGCACTAAATTTACTTAGAAAATAATGAAAAGTATTTTATTTATTTCATGGGATCTATATCCATCAAATACTGGGAGTGCTAGTATTTTAAATCAAATTAATAATTTAAAAACTACACACAAACTATATTTCCTGGGCGAAAAAAAAATCTCACAAAAAGGTAATATTGATAGACCTAACCATTTCTATCTTACTAACTTTTTTAGTAGTATTCCAAGATTTGGAAAATACTTAAAGTGGCTTTTTTTTGTAGTTGATTTGTTTTTAATGAATCGTGTTGTGAAAAAAGTTAAGCCTAATATAATTATTGGTGTTTTCCCAGACGGTTATTTTCTAATTTTATCTTTTTTTGTTTCAATAGTTAATGGAATACAATTTAAACCTTGGTTTCATAATACATATTCTTTTAACAAACCTAAATATTCTTTAGCATATTTTTTTGAATATTTAGTTTTCAAGAACAGTGAAGAAATTATATTCTTAAGCGAAGGTTTAAAAAGTTTTTACTCCAATCACTACCAAGGAGTTTTTAGTGTGCTAAAACATTTAAACATAATAGATAAACCAACGGTTAAACAAACGAATAATAATGTTAAGAATAGTAAATTAAATATAATTTTAAATGGAACATTAAATGACTCATGTTTGAACGCTGTAAAATATGTAGTTAATGAGTTCAGTGAAGATAAATTTCAATTTAATGTTTTTGGAGATAATGCTAAAAATTTTGAGCATCATTCAATTTCACATCTCAATCTTAATTTTCAAGGATTTTTAAAATATGACGAATATTATCAAAAATTAATTCAAAATGATTTTGCTATTGTTCCTCTTGGACTAACCGGTAATTTTTCTGATCACGAATATCAAACAATTTTTCCTACAAGAACAATAATATTATTACAATTAGGAATACCAATACTGTTTATTTGCCCGAATGATTCTTTTTTAAATGATTTTGTTTTAGAAAATAATTGTGGAGTAGTTGTTAATAATTATTCTGAAATTTATAAGAAGATTGACAATTTGATTTCAAGAAAAGAATATTATTCTAAACAATCTATAAAAACTGGTTTATTATTTAATAAATTCTCTTTTGTAGAAAATTTTGAACTTATCATAAATCATAATAATGAATAAAATTATAATATTTATTATTTTACTATATGTTTTGGCTTTCACATCTGGAATTTTTTTTAATTACTTTAATTTAAGTGAATTTTTATTCCCATCAGTATTTGTTCTAGGCACACTATTTACTTCAATTGTTTATAAATGTTCTAAACACGAAAAGAATTTAATCAAATATTCCATCTACCTATATTTGCTTATTTTCCCACTATCTGTTTACACATCTTTATACAATGGTCATGAAATAGATATCTATTATTTTACCAGATATAGTATTAAGTTTTTATCGGTTCCGATAACGGCTTATATGGTTTTCTATTTAAGTAGTCATAATTCAATTTTTGATACTTTACTAAAAATATTTTTCTTTATTAATATTACTTTTCAATTAGTATCATTGAAGTATACATCATTTTTTGCAGATATACTTTTAATTGATCCTGAAAATTATAGACCAAGTGGAATTTATTCTAACCCCAATGTATTATGTTTCTTCAATTCAGCTTTTTTGCTTTATGAATTATATAAATCAAAAAAAAATTATTTTCTAATAGCTGCAATATTATTGTCTACATTATTAACTTTTTCTAGGACAGGGCTACTAGTTTCTATTTTTATTGTAATCTATTATTACACTAAAAAAGGTGGTGTTAAAAAATTAATTTATTCATCTATATTATTGTCTATAGTTGGAATGTTATTTATGTACTATTTCGGTAATTTATCTGTTTTTCAAAGATTATTTGATTTTTCTAGTGAAACAATTGAGAAAAGTAGGTTTTTGTTATGGAGTTACTCTTTAGCTCAAGTCATAGATTCTAACGCTATCCTTGGACTTGGACTAGGTGAAATGGATAATATTGTTGATTTTTTAGGCTCGGAAGGATTAGGTCCTCATAATACTTTTATATACATGTATGGAGTTTCAGGTATTATGGGGTTAATATTTTTTATCATTTACAACTTTAAATTATATTCTCTCATAGCATTAAGGACTAACATACCGGTATATCTAATTTCATCAATTTTTTTATTTCAATTTTTCTTTAACCACGACACTATGTATTTACCCATTACAGGGTTTGCAATTGGATTAATCTCAAGTACTAATTTAAAAAAAATGATGTAATGAAGAATATATTATTGACAACTAATACGCTATGTGCAGGTGGTGCTGAAATATTAGCATCAAATCTAGCTATTGAATATAAACTCAAAGGTTTTAATGTTAGCTACATTTGTTACGGAGGTATTCTTGATAGTAAAGGAAATTATTTATACGAGAAATTAAAAAATAATGACATTAATATTTTGTTATTAAACAAAAAATTAAGCATTAAAAATGTTTTTAGTATTGTTAAAAGTTATGTGAAATTTATAAATAAATTTAATCCTCAAATTATTCATTCACATCTAGATCAGTCTGATTTGTTAATTTATTTTTGCTCCTTTTTTGTGAAGGATATAATCTATGTGAGAACGTTACACACCGGAAGTACAATCATGAGAATACCAAACTATTTACATCGAAAAATGTCACTTTTCTATAATAATATAGCTTGTTCAGAAAATGTTAAGTCTAATCTAGAGATGAATGGTTTTATAGGATCTATTGATATAATCAATAATGGTGTACCAACGAAGGAAATCATTAAATCATCAATAAAATCCTCAGAAAAAAAATTAAAAATTGGTCTTGTTGGTAACATGAAAAAAGTTCATTATAAAGCAGTTAAGGGTCACCAAATTTTAATTAATGCTGTGTGTGAGATTAAAGAATTTTTATCTAATAAAGCAACAATTAATTTTTTTGGAACTGGTGAATTGGAAGATGCTCTCAAAAAAGATGTAAAAACAAATAAAGTTAATAATATTATTAAATTTCATGGTCTTGTTAATAATATTAATAAAGAGTATTCAGAAATTGATATACTGGTAGCTCCCTCATTATTTGAGGGATTACCATTAACTTGTATAGAGGCTGGTATGCATGGAATACCTCTTTTAACTTCAAATATTTCGGCTTTTAACTCTTTAAATGTAGATTCTAGGTTAGAATTTGACTCTATGAATTATAAAGATCTAAGCAAAAAATTAGTTCACTTAATTAATAATTATGAAACTTTTAAAATTAATGCAACTAATAATAGAAAATGGTTTCTAAATAACTTTAGTTTAGAAAAATGTGCAAATGAGTATATATCAATTTTTAAAAAAATAGAGAAATGAAGAAAATTATCAAATACCACTTACCACTATTATTCATAAATATAATATTTTATTTTTCTCATAGATTTTTTATGCTTTTATTCTTGAAAATCTTAAAATTGAATGGTTTAAAGTTAACTGGTAAACCAAGATATATTGGTAATAAAGTTGTTTTTGATGATTTAAAAAAAATCACATTAGGAGACCGAGTAGTTATTTCTAATGATTGTCATTTTTTAACACATGATTATTCGTTGACTACAGCATTAATATCAATTGGAGAAAAGCCAAGTACTGATGTTGCTTTTATTCGTGAGATTGTTGTAAATGATAATGTTTTTATTGGAAAAAAAACTATGATACTTCCTGGAACTATAATTGGTAAAAACACTATTATTGGAGCAGGAAGTGTTGTTAGAGGAAAATTATTGCCTAATTCTATATACATTGGAAATCCAGCAGAGAAAATAAGTGAATTAAAAGCCAAAGCTTTATTATGGAAAGAAAAAATAGACTTAAATCCTAATAATATAAAAAGAGATTAATGAGAATATTAATAAATGCTTCTAATATTAATAAAGGTGGAGGCATACAAGTAGCTGCATCAATTATAAATAATTTAAATTTCACTGAAAACAATTATTTAATAGTTTGTTCCAAAGAAGTATCTTTAAATTTAAAATCAACTAACATTGAGGTTATTGTTTATAATAAAAAAATAAATTTTAGATCAATTTTATTTTTTTACGACAAAATACTAACCAATATTGAAAACAAATTTAAACCTGACTTTATTTTATCAATATTTGGTCCGATTTACTGGAGATCTAGAGCTAAAAGCATGGTTGGTTACGCCAAACCTCAGTATGTATATTCGGATTCGCCTTTCTTTAAAAGTTTATCCTTTAAAGATAAATTTTTACTATCCTTAAAAAAAACAATTCACTTAAGAGACTTTAGGGTTAATGCTGATTTCATCTGGACAGAAACCTTAGATGTAAAGAAAAGGCTTGAGAAATTATTTGATAAAGAAATTATTGTAGGAGGTAACTTTATCTCTCCGTTGATAAAAAAAAATGAATATAAAAAATCAGATATTTCAAGACAAAAAATTAATATTCTTTATCTAACTGCTGATCATCCTCATAAAAACATTAAAATTTTAGATAAGGTTTCTGGAATTCTAGATGAGAGAGGTATAGAGCACAATTTTATAATAACTATACCACAACAACCTTTTAAAAATATAAAAAACTTCAATTTTATAGGTAAAGTAAATTTAAATAAAATAGGAGAATTATATTCAAATTGTGATTGTACAATATCTACCTCTTTACTAGAGTGTTTTTCAGCTAATTATATAGAAAGTATGTATTTTAAGAAATTGCTCTTTGTCTCTGATCTTAATTTTGCACACACTATTTGCGGAAATTCTGCAATATATTTTGATCCAGTTAACGCAATAGATATTGCAGAAAAAATACCCCTTTACTTTAATAATAAATTAAAATCAGAGTTAATAGCAAATGGACAGCTATTGTTGCCTAAATACATTAATTCAAATGAGAGAAATAAAATTTTATTTGATAAAATTAAATCATCAATATGAAACAGATAATACAAGATCTTAATAAAGGGAATACAATCTTAGAGGAAGTGCCTGTTCCCAATGTAAAATCAGGAAGTGTTCTTATTCAAACAACAAGAACATTAGTTTCTTTAGGCACTGAGAGAATGTTAGTTGAATTCGGTAAAGCAAATTTTATCCAGAAAGCCAGGCAGCAACCGGATAAAGTAAAAATGGTACTGGATAAGGTAAAAACAGACGGATTAAGAACAACTATGGAAGCTGTTTTTAATAAACTTGGTCAACCGTTACCTCTTGGATATTGCAATGTAGGTAGGGTTGTTGCTGTCGGTAAAGGAGTTACAGAATTTTCTGTTGGAGATAGAGTTGCTTCAAATGGAAATCATGCGGAGTATGTTTGTGTACCCAAAAATTTAGTTGCAAAAATTCCGGATAATGTAACAGATGAAGAAGCTACTTTTACCGTTATAGGAGCGATTGGTCTTCAGGGCATTAGATTATTACAACCAACATTTGAAGAAACGATTGTAGTTGTTGGTCTTGGCTTAATTGGGCTCATTACTGCAGAACTATTATTAGCAAATGGATGTAATGTGATAGGTTTCGATTTTGATCCAGAAAAAATTAGAATCGCAAATGAGAAAGGAATTATAGCTATTAATCCGGCTGAAGGAACAGATCAAGTGAAGTTTGTAGAATCTTACACTAATGGATTTGGTGCAGATGGGGTAATTATTACGGCTTCAAATAAAAGCAATGAAATTATTTCTCAATCTGCAAATATGTGTAGAAAAAGAGGAAGGATAATTCTTGTTGGGGTAATAGGTCTAAACATCAGTCGTGCAGATTTCTTTGAAAAAGAAATTACATTTCAAGTTTCTTGTTCTTACGGTGCAGGAAGATATGACGAAGAATACGAACAAAAAGGTCATGATTATCCAATTGGATATGTGAGATGGACAGAAAAACGAAATTTTCAAGCGATTTTGAATGCAATTTCAAAGAAAACTTTAAATGTAAGCTCTTTAATTACCGATAGAATTCCTTTGAATGATTATCATAAGATATACGGAGATATGTCTAATTCAAAATCGATTGCTTCAATTTTAGAATACACATCTTCTGAACAAGAAAAAACTACCATCAAATTAGTTGAAAAATCTTTTCAAGGAAAGAAAGGCGTAGTTGGAATAATAGGAGCTGGTAATTTTACAAGTTCTACAATTCTTCCAAATCTCAAGAAAATTACTACTAATATAAAATACATTGCTAGTTCTGGAGGGTTATCTTCAACAATAATGGCAAAAAAACACAACATAGCTAATTCAACTTCAGATTATCATCAAATATTAAATGATGACGATGTCGATCTGGTACTGGTTACAACGCAACATCATATGCACGCTAAAATGGCCATTGAAGCTATTAATGCAGGTAAAAGTGTATTTGTAGAAAAACCATTAGCTATGAACCAAAAGGAACTAGATAAAATTATAGAAGCTTACAATATTAATAATGTTAACATAACAGTTGGATTTAATAGAAGATTTGCCCCGTTAGCAAAGAAAATTAAAAAAGCATTGGGAAGTTCTACTACACCAATTAATATCATTGCTACGATGAATGCTGGATTCATTCCAAAGGATGTTTGGATTCATGATATGGAAATTGGAGGAGGAAGGATTATAGGTGAAGCATGTCATTATATTGACCTTTGCTCCTATTTTTCTGGATCAAAAGTAGTTTCTGTATGTATGAATGCGATGGGTACGAATCCCGAGGAAAATTCTGACAATGCAAGTATCTTATTAAAATATGAGAACGGAAGTAATGCAGTGATTAACTATTTTGCAAACGGAAGTAAATCCTACTCAAAAGAAAGAATAGAGGTGTACTCTCAGGAGCGAACGCTAGTCATGGATAATTGGAGAACATTAAAAGGATATGGCTTTAAAGGGTTTTCAAGTTCATCGTCAAGACAAGACAAAGGACACTTCAATCAATTTAAAGCTTTAATAGAACAACAGAAAACAGGAGAAGAGGCGATTATTCCGTTTAATGAAATTGTAAATACTACAAGAGCCTCTTTTGCTGCCATTGATTCACTTAAAGAAGGTAAATGGATATCCATAAAATAAAACTTGTATACCATACGGTAAAATACCTAAAACCGATACAGATATACTATCGTTTATATTATTTTATTAGAAATACACTTATTGGAAAAAAAGTTAAAAAAAAAAATCTGCCTAATTTCAGTTCTATAGTCTGGAAAAATGAATTTCGTTACGAAAATAGTTATTCAGATAGAGATAATTCCTTTACTTTTTTAAACTTTTCTCATTCTTTTTCTAATAAAATTGATTGGAATTACAATCGGTTTGGAAAGCTTTGGACTTATAATTTGAATTATTTTGATTTTCTGAATCAAGAAAATATAACTAAAGAAACTGGACTACGATTAATTCAGGATTTTATTAATAACGATGTTTTTTTAAAAGATGGAAAAGAACCTTATCCGATTTCTTTAAGAGGAATAAATTGGGTTAAGTTTTTAAGCTCAATTCATGTAAAAAATAAGTTTATAGATAAAAATCTCTATCACCACTATTATATTTTATTAAAAAATCTAGAATATCATTTGTTAGGAAATCACCTATTAGAAAATGCTTTTTCGTTGCTATTTGGAGCTTATTACTTTCAAGACGAAATGCTATATATAAAATCTAAGAAATTACTTATAGGAGAATTGAATGAGCAAATAATGATGGATGGTGCTCATTATGAATTATCTCCTATGTATCATCAGATAATGTTTTCAAGGTTGTTAGATTGTATTCAATTAATTCAATTGAATACAAATTGGAAGCAAGATGATTTAATATCATTTTTAAAACAAAAAGCCAGTTTAATGATTTCTTGGCTTCAAAATATAACCTTCACTAGTGGGAAAATACCTATGGTTAATGATTCAACATACAATATAGCGCCAAGCTCGAACCAGTTATTTTCTTATGCAAAAAATTTAGGTATAATTAATCAAAACATACCACTTTCTGATTCTGGTTATAGAAAAATTATTTCAGATAATTATGAATTATTTATTGATGTTGGTAATATATGCCCTAATTATCAGCCTGGACATTCCCATAGTGATACATTTAATTTTGAGTTACATAAAAAAAATATTCCAATTATTGTAGATACAGGTATCTCAACTTATGATAAAAATGCATTAAGACAAAAAGAAAGAAGCACTTCATCGCACAATACAGTTCAAGTTGAAGATCTGGAACAAACAAAAGTATGGGGTGGTTTTCGAGTTTCTAATAGAGCGAAAATAATAGATTTATGTGAGACTGGAACTTTTATAAAAGCATCGCATAACGGGTACTTTGATTATGTGGGTTTACATTACAGAACTTTTTTATTTAGTAATAATTCAATTAATATTATTGATACCTTTTCTAAAAAATCATCAACTAAAAAATTTGCCAACTTTCATTTTCATAACAAAATAACTATAAAATTAATTGATAAAAATACAATTCAGTTAAATAATGATATTAAAATTATGTTCGACAGTGACAGGATTAAAATAAAATCATATAATTTATCAAAAGGATTTAATAAAAGAATAGTATCTAAAAAAATAACTATTTCATTTTACGACAACTTGAAAACTACTATTTATCTATGAAAATACTTATAATATCTAATTATTTTCCACCTGAAATTGGTGCTGCATCCAATAGAATATTTCTTATGGCTAAAAGCTTAAATGCAAATTTGATTGAATCAGAAGTTGTTTGTCCTTTTCCCAATTACCCAACTGGAAAATTAATTGGGAAATATAAAGGATTATATAAAAAGGAAAATGTCCAAGGGATAATTTGCCACCGATTATTTATTAGGCCAGATAATACAAAATCGGCTTTTAAAAGAGTCTTTTCAATGTTGTCATTTTCTTTCTCGTTATGGATATTATTATTTAAAAAAAATATTAGGTTATTTGATCAAGTTATTGTTCAAAACTCCCCACTTCTTGTAAGTTTTTCAGCTATAATTTTATTTAAAAAAATTTTAAACAAAAAGATTATTTTAAATGTTTCTGATCTTTGGCCGCAATCTGCTATTGACCTAGAGGTGATTAGAAAAGATAGTTTGAGTCATAAAATCTTTAAATGGATAGAAAGTTTTAATTATAAAAACTCAGATAAAATAATTGGACAATCTCAATATATTTTAGACCACATATCTAAATATAAAGCATGTCCTAATTTTCTTTACAGAAATTTACCTTTCGAAGCGGAAAATAAATTTAATGAAATATCAAAATCTAATAAAATTTCATTTGTTTACGCTGGCCTACTTGGAGTTGCTCAAGGACTATTAAAATTAGTTAAAATTATTGATAAATTAAATTATGATTTCGAATTTCATATTTATGGTGATGGTAATGAAAGGAAAGAAATCGAAAATTTTTTGGTTAACAATAATAAAATAAAATATTTCGGCTCTATATCAAAAATAGAATTACAATTAATTTTACCAAAATATCATTATTCTTTTGTGCCATTAGCTAAAGACGTAAAAGGAGCATTTCCATCAAAAATTTATGAGTTAATTTCAAACAATATACCTGTAATTTATATAGGAAAAGGGGAGGCAAAAAAATTTATTGATGAAAATAATTTAGGTTATACTCTTCAACCTGAAAATATCAATAATATATCAATTTTATTAAAAGACATATTAAATGGCAAATTAACTAATTATAATAACTTAATTAAAAATTGTAATTCAATATCAAAACAAAAATTATCTTTCAAAAAACAAAATATAAAATTAATTAAATTCATAACAAATGATTAAAGTTGTTGGAGGTTCAGGATTTGTTGGCTCTTTTTTATTACACGAACTAAAAGATGTGCCAGTAAGTAATCTAGATAAAAGACCTAGTCCTTTTTTTAATGGGATTACTTCTTTAGGCGACATAACTAAAAAAGAAGATTTAACTTTTGATAAAAAAATTTCATCAATAGTATTATTAGCTGCTGAACATAGGGACGATGTTACACCAATATCGTTATATTATGATGTAAATGTAAAAGGCACAGAAAATGTTCTTGAAGGAATGGATAAAGCAGGTATTAAAAATTTAATTTTCACTAGTTCAGTTGCTATTTACGGGGTAAACAAAAAAAATCCAAATGAAAATCATTATCATGATCCTTTCAATCATTATGGAAAAAGTAAATGGGAAGCTGAGCTTGCAATAAAAGACTGGTATGATAAAGATCCAGACAATAAATCAGTTACTATAATAAGACCTACAGTTATTTTTGGAGAAAGAAATCGAGGAAATGTATACAATTTACTACGACAAATCTCTTCTGGAAGATTTATGATGATTGGAAAAGGTCAGAACAAAAAATCGATGGCTTATGTGGGTAATGTTGCCGCATTGATTAAGAATAGACTAGAAAAGACTGAGCCTGGTTATCATGTTTTCAATTACGCAGATAAGCCAGACTTTTCAATGACTGAATTAACTCAGTTCATTGAAAAAAAAATAAATATTAAATTATATAGTTTTAAAATACCCTATTTAATAGGAATGATAGGTGGTTATGGTTTTGATTTTGTATCAGTATTAACAAGAAGAAAATTCTCTATTTCATCAGTAAGAGTTATGAAATTTTGTGCAACAACTCAATTTGACGCTTCCAAAGTTCACAGTGTATTTAAATCACCATATACCTTAGAGGAAGGCTTAAATAAAACTTTGGAACACGAGTTTATTAATAAAAAAGAAGATGATGTTTTATTTTATTCTGAATAGTAATTTAATCAACTTTATTAATAATTAAATCCAAATACTTTAAAAAAAACTGATTTTGGTTATTAAAAGAATAATAAATGCTATTTAACTCACTTGACTTTGCAATCTTTCTACCAATCATATTTATTCTATATTGGTTTATTCTACAAAAAAATTTAAAACTACAAAATGCATTGATAGTTTTAGCAAGTTATGTCTTCTACGGTTGGTGGGATTGGAGATTCTTATCATTAATCACATTTAGTACAGTAGTTGATTATTTTATTGGACAGAGATTAAGAACTGAGGACAAGCAGTCTAAAAGAAAAGTATTGCTTTGGACAAGTATCGTCGTAAACCTTGGGTCTTTAGGGTTCTTTAAATATTACAACTTCTTTTTAGAAAACTTTGTTAATGCTTTTAGTCTCTTTGGAATGCAGATTAATGCTAATAGCCTTAATATTATTTTACCTGTCGGAATTAGCTTCTATACTTTTCAAACTCTAAGTTATACTATCGATGTTTATAGAAAGAAATTAGAGCCTACAAAAGACTTTATGGCTTTCTCAGCTTTTGTGTGTTTCTTTCCACAGCTTGTAGCAGGTCCAATTGAAAGGGCTACCAATTTACTTCCCCAATTTTATAAGAAAAGAACTTTTGAATACCACAAAGCCGTTGATGGTATGCGTCAGATATTATGGGGATTGTTTAAAAAAGTAGTGATTGCTGATAATTGTGCTGAGTTTGCAAATCAGATATTTAATAATTCGGCTGATATGAATGGTAGTACTTTAGTTCTTGGTGCTATTTTCTTTACATTTCAAATATATGGTGATTTCTCAGGATATTCTGATATAGCTATTGGAATATCAAGACTATTTGGATTTGACTTAAAACAGAACTTTGCCACTCCTTACTTTTCAAGAGATATTGCTGAGTTTTGGAGACGTTGGCATATATCTTTAAGTACTTGGTTTAGAGACTATCTATACATTCCTCTTGGTGGAAGTAGAGGTGGTACTTGGATGAAAGTGAGAAACACTTTTGCAATTTTCTTAGTGAGTGGGTTTTGGCACGGAGCTAATTGGACCTTCATTTCATGGGGGCACTTAATGCTATATACTTTCTGCCTTTACTTTTAACCAATAATAATAGAAAGAATTTAGGTGTTATTGCAGAGGGGAAACTATTACCCTCTTTTAGAGAGCTTCTTGCAATGCTAACAACATTTACATTAACTGTATTTGCCTGGATATTCTTTAGAGCTGAAAATATTAGTCACGCTTTTAGCTATATCAAAGGGATTTTTTCTCAGTCACTATTTTCTATTCCAGCATACAGCGGGATGAAAACTACAATATTTTTTACGTTAATGTTTGTTGCTTTGGAATGGATGGGTAGAGAAGATGCTTTTGCAATTGAAAGTTTCAAAAATAAGTTTAATCTAATCATCCGATGGTTGTTTTATTTGTTTTTAATTTTATTAATTTTCTCATATAAAGGTGAGAACTCAGAATTTATTTATTTTCAATTTTGATATGAAAAAATTTATACTTAAAATCTTATTATTTTCTGTAGCATTTTTAATGACTACTATAGGTTTAGGTTTATTTCTACCTCCGACTCCAAGAGCTTCAAAATCTTTATTATTCGCAAAAATCAAAAAAGATAGCTTATTGATAAGTACAATTAGTCCAAGAATTATCTTTGTAGGTGGGTCTAATTTAAGTTTCGGACTTAACAGCAAAACTATAAAGGATAGTTTAAAATTAAACCCAATAAATACTGCAATACAGGGAGCTATTGGATTACAGCATATGATGGATAATACTATTCAATATGTTAATCAAGGCGACATTGTTGTACTAGCTCCTGAGTATGAACACTTTTACGGCAGTTTTGTTTATGGAGGTGAAGAGTTATTAAGGACAGTTGTAGATGTGAAGTTTTTACAGTTAAAATTACTTCAAGTTAAATCTATATATAAATTTATTCCGAAACTTTCATTCTCAAAATTAAATCCATTTGAATATTTTGGTTTTGAAGAAAGTGATATTTACTCTGTTAACTCTTTCAATGAATTCGGAGATGTTTATACCCATTTTGGAATGAAACAAAGAGAATTTTCAACAGATGAAGTTTTAACTGAATATAACCCTCACACGATTGACCTTATAAATGATTTTAGAATTAATACAGAAAAAAAAGGCGCAACTTTATACGTAACATATCCCGGTTATCAAGCTAGTTCATTTGATAAACGAATTAAGCAAATTAAAAGGATTGAGAAAGAATTATTAAATAGTGAATTTGAGCTTCTTGGCACGCCAGAAAGATATAGAATGAGTGATACATTGATGTTTAATACACCATATCATTTATTGAAAGAAGGTATTAATCACAGAACACAATTATTAATAGAAGATATAAGAAATAATGATTGAGTTTAAATAAAATCTAATTAATAAAAACTCAAACTCTATACATAGCAGACGAAAATAAATTTTGCAAGTATTTAAAAGATCTGCAGGAATCATTAGAAGTAATTCTGATGAAGAAAATGAGATGAAAGAATATAAAGAAGGGGATCAAATCATTTTAAAACAAGGAGAACGCCACCGTCTAATTGGTTTAAACAAAGCTTCGGTGGTAGCAGAAATTTGGCAACATACCGATGCTACCCATCCTTCGGATGAAGACGATATTATACGAGTACAAGATGATTTTGGAAGATAAAAAGAATAATATGAGCAAGAAAAAAGGAATGATTGTATCTGGGTTTTTTAATCCCATACATAAAGGACATATAGAGTATTTTAACAATGCGAAAGCCTTGGCTGATGAATTGTTTGTAATTGTAAATAGTGATCATCAAAGAGGATTAAAAGGATCAAAGGAATTTCAGAAAGAAGCGGAACGTGTTTTTATAGTTTCAAATATAAAATCTGTAGATCATTGTATTTTATCAATTGATCTAGATAGAACCGTATTTAAAACCATTGAAAAAATTGCTTTAGATTTTGGAGATGCTTATGATTTAAGTTTTGCCAATGGAGGAGATCAGAATAATAATACAATTCCAGAAAGACCTATTTGTGATCAAATGGGAATTAACTTAGTAGATGGTCTTGGAGATAAAATACAGTCGAGTAGTTGGTTGCTAAAAAAGTAAACTTTTTTTCTTTACATTTGGTTTAGAATCTAATTTTAATACACATGCCATTCGATCCAAAATCCGCAAAGAAAGCAGGTAAAAAATCCAAACGAGGACCTGCAAAAAAAGAAGGACCCTCTATCAAGGAAAAAATGGAAATGCTCTATGAAAAAGTGCTGGATGATCTGCTTATAAATCAAGAAAAACTTACCAAAACAGAAAGGGTAAAAGTTTTTGTAACCCTTTCTAATTATATCTTCCCAAAAACGAAGTCTGTACGAGACAAATTCACCCTGGAAAAATTAAAAGAGAAAAGTGAAGATCACTTCAATCAAGATCCAGATCCTACCAAGTAATATCTTTCGACTAAAAAAATAATCATTGAATTATAAAGAAACGCTTTATTTTGTTGCCAGATGTTTGACAATTTCTTTGGAAGACAGAAATAAGGAAGCAATTGAAAAACAGTTGCAATCGAACAATATAGATTGGGACAATGTTGTAAAAGTAAGTACTGCTCATTATGTGTTTCCGGCATTATATTGCAATTTGAAGAGATCTAACTTTTTACATTATTTACCAAAAGAGTTAGTTACTTACATGGAACAGATTACCAATTTAAACAGAGAGCGGAATAAACAAATAATTACTCAAGCAAAAGAGTTAAATACGCTGTTATTAGCAAATAACATTACACCAATATTTTTAAAAGGAACAGGAAACTTATTAGCAGGAATTTATGGTGATATAGCCGAAAGGATGGTTGGGGATATTGATCTTATTCTTTCAAAAGAAGACTATCCAAAAGCGAATACTATTTTGAGAGAGTTCGGATATGATAAAGAAATTCATCAAGAGTTGCCATATAGACATTATCCAAGAATTATAAGAAAAGATAGTATTGCAGGCGTAGAAATTCATAAAGATTTATTATCAGAAAAATATGTCAATGAATTCAATTATAATTTTGTAGTTAAAGACAGTCAGGTTATAAATGGCATAACTGTTTTAAGTTATGCAAACAAATTAAACTTATCAATTATAGCGAATCAAATAAATGATCATGGTTTTGATTACAAAACAATGGCTCTACGAAATGCCTATGATGTTTTTTTAATGTCTAAAAAAACGAATGCAAAAGATGCGGCAAATACATTAGACAAATTAACCAATCCTTTGAATTGTTTTTTAGCGGCTTGTTATGAGGTTTTTAATTCCGTAGAGAGTTTAGAATACAACAAAACAAAAAAGGCAGTTATCTATTTAAGTATTTTTAATAGTCAGTTTACCAACAGAGATAAAACAAAAAAGCGACACAATAAAATTAAAAAATATTTAGCTATCAGAAAGAAATTAAACATTCTTTATATGTCCATTATATACAAAGAATATCGAGTTTGGTTGTTTAATTTGTTAACTGATAAAAATTGGCAGAAAAGAAAGCTAATTCAATTAGGAATAAAAAAGTAACATTACCAAATAACTCCCGCCTGTTGCATGAATAAATCTGCTAAAGCATCTTTATTTTGATGCGTACCTATATAAGTCAGAAAAGTACTCTCTTTAGAGTGTCCAGTAATATTCATAAGCAGCGGAGTTTCAATTTTCCCATAATAGTTAGAAGCAAAAGAACGCCTCATAATATGTGAGGTCACAAAGGTATACTTCGGGGCATTTACAATTTCTTTTCTACGAGTCTTTGGGTTATTCTTAAACCCGCTCACTAGCTCATCAATCCCTACCATTTTACAAAGTTCTTTAATTTGTTTATTAAATACCACTTGAGAAACTCTTCTAGGGAATTCATTCACTAAAATTTTAATAACTACCGGGTCTGCAACACCAACAGTCACCGCCTTCTTTGTTTTCTGTTGTAATATATCTATATACAATCCAGTAGGTGCTTTTCTAAGATTACTCGGAGTTAATTTTAATAAATCTGAGACTCGCTGCCCGATACACAAACCAATCAACAACCAATTATAACTATCTTTATATGCTGCTGGGATATGCTGTAATCCCTTTAATGCTTTAATCTCTAATGGATTTAAAATATGCAAAATACGATCGGAACTTTTCTGTTTAAAAGACTCAATATAATTGGAATAGGGGTGTACTCCCAATCCACTTTTCTCTGCATCACGCAGAATAATTTTCAATAATTTTAAGAGCTGACCGCAGTAATTATCACTATACTGCTGCTCAATTTTTAGAAAACGGGTAAAAGATTCAGCGGTATATTTGTCAATAGAGTTCAAATACAATTTCTCTGATTTCTCAAATTCATAGGCTTTTACAATCCGAAACAAAGATTTATAAGTCCGAATAGTATTATGTGCCAAACCCACCGTTCCATATCCTTGAACTCTTTTTGTGGCAGAATTGGAAATAAAATGATCTAAATAGTCTAAAAATAAGACGGATTTTTCTACATTTAGGGGTGTATTTGAAGCCTTTATTTGTGGTTTTTTATAGAAATTAACGTGCATATAACGTATGTTATTTTAATTATTTAACATAAATATAACTTGTATTTATTTACAATTTAACAAAATATTAGCTAAATTATAACAAGTTATCCTACTTAAATATACGTTATTTATTTAAAATATAAAAGTTAAATATCACATTATAAAGGAGTTATATTAATTTATTTTTGAAAAGACTACGGACTGTAGTCTTAAATAATTTTTAACTAACAAGTATTAAATTTTTTAAAAATCTTTAAATTTCCATTGATCAATCTTGAAGTTTTATATACACAGTTTTTATTATCTGTAAATGTGAATACTTTT
>Ga0209532_1000615_pt1 | contig 30390 bp, 30 predicted proteins | sample COG_02_FD_184746 | JGI IMG/M metagenome (GOLD analysis project Ga0209532, IMG submission 184746) | Pelagic Microbial community sample from North Sea - COGITO 998_met_02 (SPAdes) (version 2) | ecosystem: Environmental > Aquatic > Marine > Neritic zone/Coastal water | place: Helgoland, sampling... | reverse complement strand
ATCTACAAACCTGGTATCATTCATAAAATAATGGGCAAAATTTCCTTTAACCTCAAGCCAAGACTTTGCAAAAGGAAGTGTTATAAAATTATTGGTTTTAATATTTACACCAGGTAAGGCCCTTGCGTTGATAGACTTTATAATACTCCCATTAGAGGAAGATAAATTATTCCATAAAACGGCATCATTTTTAGCGCCAAGATCTAGTATAATATTTTTAAACCTTACACCAAGGTACAGCTCATTTAAAAAAAGTTTGTTTTCTTGGGCTATAAAACCAGTAGCGCTCGCTTTATAAGAAATATCAAACAATGTATTTGGGCTATCATAGTCTTTAAAAATAGCGGTATTTAAGAGGCCGTAATCACTATTAGGAACACTACCATACTGGTTTGCAACTAGCCAAAAGGGTAAGGTGGTATCACTAGAGAGACCGGCGCTTGAATGTATAGTGTAATTAACATCTTTGTTTTGGCTTTTTAAAGAAAAAACAATTACAAAACATAGTAAAAAAAGAGATACGCGGGTTTTCATAATTGTAGTGTTTTTTTATACTTTAATTAAGTAAAAATATCAAAAACAAATATAGATTGAAATAAGCTAGCTGCAAAAATACCATTGTTATAATATATTGTATTTTTGTATTTAAACTAACGTATTAGAACTCTATGTTTGATTTTTTTACAAAACATAAAAAGCCATTATTTGAGGGGCTTTGTGATATACATAACCACCTTTTACCTGGTATAGATGATGGCAGTAAAAGTGTTGGCATGTCTTTAAAGATGTTAGAGAAGTATAATGCTCTTGGTATTACAAGTGTACTTCCAACACCCCATGTATATCAAGATTTATATCCAAATACGCCCACTACTATTAAAAATGCTTTTGAGATTTTAACTGCTAAAACTTCAAAGATAGAAAGCCCAAAAGTAAACTCTTACGCGGCAGAGTACATGATAGATGAAGTTTTTATGAAAAACTTGCAAACCAGCATGCCTGCTTTACTGTTAAATGGCGAGTATATTCTGGTTGAAATAACTTTTTTCTCAGAAACCACAAGGCTAGTAGAAGCTGGTTTTACGCTATTACAAAATAACATTACTCCTATTTTAGCCCATCCAGAGCGTTACCACTCAATACCTACTATAAAAGAGTATAAGGAGTTAAAAAACAAAGGCTTTTACTTGCAATTAAACGCACTTTCGCTCATGGGCCATTACGGGCCTGAGGTAAAACAAAAAGCAGAAAAACTTTTAAAAGAAGGACTGTACGATTTTGTAGCCACAGATGCCCATAACCCCCAACATTTAAAAACCCTGCAAAATTTAAGCCTCTCCAAAAAACAAGGGATACAATGGGAGGCTGTTAGAGAGTTTCAACTCGCAGCGTTTTCTTAAAAAAAAAAACCACCCAGATAGGGTGGTTTTTTTTATACTTATACTAGATTTAGCTTTCTGTATCTGCATCACTACCATAACCATAGCCATAGCCATAATTATACGTATAGCCGTAACTATAACGGTATTTATACCCGTAGTTTGAACCAGTAAGACCCCCTGCTCTAAGTCCATTAAGTACCATACCAAAAGGAGGTACGTTTTCTCTTTGTTGCATGTTTAAAATAAAAGAGAATGTCTTTTTCTCTGAATATTGAGACCGCGTCACATACACCACAGAGTCACAAAGCGGCAAAAGAGCTGTTGTATCACTCACTAGTAGCAGTGGCGCAGAATCTATAAGTATTAAATCATAGCTTTGCTTTAATATATCAAGAAGCTCTTTAGTGCGTGAGCGCATTAAAAGCTCTGATGGGTTTGGAGGTATAGCTCCTGTAAGTAAGTAATCTAAACCGCCAGGTTTAGTAGCCTTTGTAATTAAAGAGTCTATATCATTAAAATTCTCGTTACTTAAATAGGTAGTAAGCCCTATGTTTTCTCTTTTTTGATTTAAAAACTTATGCAATTGGGGGTTTCTTAAATCTGCGCCAACCAAAATTACTTTTTTACCTAGTGCGCTATAACTCTGCGCCAAATTGTAAGACACAAAAGATTTTCCCTCTCCCTTAATGGTAGAGGTAACACATATAACATTTGTGGCGTCTGTCTTTAACTGAAAGCTTAAACCAGAGCGCAGTACTCTTGCAGATTCTGCAATAAGCCCTCTACCAGTATCTTCTGTATCATCGGTGTTTTCTGCAAAGGGTATTTCTCCGAGGACTGTAATTCCTTTTAAACCATTTTCTAGATCATCTCTAGTATTAATTTTACTGTCTAACATCTTCAATAAAAACAAAATACCAAAAGGAACAAGTATACCTAGTAATAAAGCGGCCAGGTATGTAATTTGTACTTTTGGCGAAATAGGAAATCTAGAAGAAACCCCATAGCTTAAAAGTTTAATGTTTGGCAGGGCAGAAATATAACTTATAGAAGCCTCTTCTTTACGCTCTAGTAAAAAAACATATAGCTCCTCTACAATTTTAAAATCTCTAGCATAAGCTCGTAAGGTATTTTCTTTACTGGGCAAGCCGGCAACAATACCTTTAGTTTTAGCCTCCATGTTTTTAAAGCCAGAGAGTGATGTTTGCAGCCCTTCTATATATCTATTAACTCCAGTTATAATGGCCGCTTTTGCATTATCTAACTGGCTAGAAAGCTGCATTACCATTGGGCTTTTTGTAGTTGCGCTAATTAGTAAATTATTACGCTGAGTTACAACCGTGTTGTAAGAGTCTACCAGCGTGTTAACACTCTCATTCTCTATACCAATGTTTGCCGGCAGTAGTTGGTAACTAGCATGGCTTTCTAGTTTTTCTAGTAGCGCCTTGGCAATTTCTAGCTGTATGCCAATGCCAAAGGCTTCTTCTTGGCCTTTTACAATATTAGAAAGCGCATTACCAGTTTGGGCTGCTGGATCAAAAATGCCATTGGCCATTTGGTAGGCGATGGTATTTTGAGATAAAGTATCTATGCTTTTGGTTAGGCCATCTAGCCTATCATTAATAAAAGCCAAACTTACCTTAGATATTAAACGCTTGTCTTCTACTTGGTCATCCTGCATTACTTGCATGACAGTATTTAAAACAGCCTCATTACGAGTTTTATTAACACCTACAAAATTTAAATTTATAATTTCTCCCTTTATGGAGGCTGCGGTCGCAGTTAAATTTAATCTTAACTCTGCAACTGCATCATTTAAGGGTTGTCTTTGTATAATAAGAGTTTGATCTTGAAGATATAAAGAATCATGTAATGTAACCTCAGATTCTTTATAGGTAAAAACTTCGCCTTTATTAATCGTAAAACTTAAAGTATCTCTAGTGAAAGATGCTTCTTGATTTGCTATTTCTACATCCCAATACAGGTAGTCATTTGGCGATTTTATGGTAACAAACCGAGTATACTCATCATTAAATTTTAAAACAGAATTTACCCTCCCTACTGTGTATATCTTAGTTTGTAAATCTAGACGAGTTACCACTTGGCTTAAAATATGCTGAGAAGTAAGCACTGCAATGTCATTCTCTACATTTACTTGATCAAAACCAAAAAACTCCATCCCCCCGGTTAAAAATGAAGCAGCATCTTCTGCGGGTTTTTTAATTTGCAGTTGAGCACTGGAGGTGTAAATGCGATCAGCGGTTTTTAAGTACAAAAAAGCAGAAACCATTGCTATTAAAACACCGGCCAAAAAATAGGGCCAAAAAAACAGGTAGTAACCAGCCTCTTTTTTAATATCTATAGAGACTTCCTCCTGGAGGTAACTCTGGTTGTTAAGATTTTCTTGCATCATTATCGTGTAAGTAAAATTATAGAGCTTAGTAATAAGGATGAAATACCAATTATTGTAGATACATTACCCACGTAACCAGCAGTTTTAACCTTAGCACTGTTTGGGTTTACTACAATTACATCATTGGGTTTTACCATTTGGTAAGGCCCGCTTAAAAAATTAGCAGAGGTAAGATCTATACGCGCTGTGGTTTGCAGGCCGTCTATGCGTCTTAAAACCACCACATCTTCTCTGCTACCATTAATAGTAAGATCTCCTGCAAGACCCAAAGCTTGCAATAAACTAATATTATTCTCTGTAAAAGAAAAGGTGCCGGGCCTCTGTACCTCACCTAAAATAGTAACCTTCGCGTTTAATAATCGTACCGTTACATTAGGATTTATTAAATAGCCGCCATCTTCAAGTAATTTTTTAATAACATTTTCTAGATCTTGGGTTGTTTTTTCTTTTACAGAAAGTTCTCCCAACACCGGGAAGTTGATTGTACTAGTTTGAGATACCAAATACCCATCTAGTCTCATTACATCAATATTGTTTGCAACAACACTACCAGCGGTGATATTGTTGTATGGGATCGCCGCCTCTGGCATTAAAGCGCCTACAGAGATTTTTAAAATATCATCTACTTGCAAGGTGTGGTTGTTATAGGTAACCTCAGAGTTATTATAAGACTCCACATCTTGCAAGTACAACATCTCTTTTTTTGAGACGCAGGATTGGAAAGATATTGATAAAATAAAAGCAAATATAAAAATTTGTAGTAACCTCATTGTTTATTTAGTTAATAGATAAAATATCAATGCACAAATATAGTTGATTCATAAATTATCATGACAATCATATTTATTTAAATTAATTTTTTTTTGGTAAATCTTTAAACCATTTTTCATACAATTTTGAAGCAGGAAAAAAAATCACCCAGGCAGTCATGAATATTAATTGCAAATCTAAAAAAAAGGAATTATGTTCTTGATACCACATCTCTAGCTCACCTTTGTAAGGCGCTATTATTCGTTTGTAAAACTCGTGCGGATCTTCATCTTTTACAGCTGAGATAATTGACTCCTCATCTCTAAATATAATAGAGCCAATCCCTGTAAGACCGGGTTTTACATTATATATTTTAGATTGCACCTCTTCATTATATGCTGTAAACGTTTTAGTCACTAATGGTCTAGGCCCCACTAAACTAATATCACCCTTTAAAATATTAATGATTTGTGGTAGTTCATTAATCTTTGTCTTCCTTAAAAAGAATCCAATTTTTGTTACTCTGGGATCATTTTGAAGCGTAATACTTCCTGTACCGATATTCATAGAATTTTTAAGCATTGTAGCGAACTTCCATATTTGAAATCTTGAATTATAAATTCCATAACGTTCTTGAAAATAAAAAACTTCTCCTTCTGCCGAAAATTTCAAAATAATGATAACAGGTATAAATACCGGTGTAAGAATTATTAGTGTAATAAGACTAATAAAAATATCAAATAAGCGTTTAAAAAAAATATACATACTTTACATTTTTTGGTCTAGGTTCTTACCAGTTTCTAAATGTGTAAAATCCGGAATGAAATCTTTTAACAAATCTACAATATCGTTTTTATCATAACTACCAGAATTCATCATTTTTTTTAAACCAGAAAGTGTTTCATTAATTTGTTTCTTTGACAATTTTCTTGCATTTTTTATGACACCTAGGCTATCATAGGTATGGTTATCAAGCACATCTTGATCAGTGAAAAATTCTTCAAACAACTTTTCTCCAGAGGTATCTGTCTTAAAAAAAAATACTGGATATGGATCTTTATCTGTAGTTTGTATAGATAACTGCTTTGCTTGCTGCTCTGAAGTACACTCTACAATAGACCTATTTGAAGCCTTAAAAAAATCTAAAGTAATGTCTTTAAAAAAACTCATTTCTTCTTTAGCAAGTTTTGGGAAAAATATTTCTCCTGAGCTGCCAAGCAAACAGGCTAGCATACAAATTTGACCACTCTCCTGGGGAGAAACAAAAAATCGTTTTACATCAGAGGGGCAAGAAATGGGTTGGTTTTGAAAGAGGCGCTCAATATAACCTGCCAAAAGAGAACCGTTAGAAAATGCAACATTTGCAAACCGTGCCGTTGTAATGTGCAAATCATTGCTATAGGCCATTATCACTTCTTCCATAAGTTTTTTACTAGCTCCCATTACATTTACGGGGTTGGCTGCTTTGTCTGTAGATACGCAAAAGAAATGTTCAGGCTTATTTTCTAGTAATAAATCTAAAAACTCTTTGGCTTTAAAAACATTGTTTTCAATCATAGCCTCAATAGAGTATTTATCTTTTTCACTTCGCACGTGCTTATGTGCGGCAAAATTTGCAACAATATGGAAAGGCCCTTCGGCTAAAAACATTTTTTTAAATACTGGGTCTCCAAAATTCATTGGGTAGGTTCTAAAATCTTCAGGAACAAACATATTTGCATCTGAACGTAACTGACGCGTTAACTCTGTTAGTCCATTTTCATTAATGTCAACCACAAATAATTTTGCTGGTTTAAACTTTAAAATTGCTTTTATGTAAGAGGATCCAATAGTACCAGCACCACCAATAACTAAAACAGATTTTCCTACTATTTTTTTACTTAAAATTTCTTTATTTGAGTGAATATCAGCCTCAAAAAGACTTGATTTTCTTTTAGTTATATGGGTGTTTATAAAATTTGGAATATCTATTAAATTCATATTTTGATTAGCTTTTTATGTATTATTGTATTAGATATGGTTATATTATTTCATAATTTTTAAGACCCAAGTCATTGTTATGAATGAGAATAGGTTAATTTAAAATTCTATGTTTGAATTTGAGGGTATTATTATTTTTTTGGAAATTTGCACATTAGGCGCTAACCTTGTGTTTTTCCCAATTTCTGCTCCTCCAGTAATTCGAACTCCTGGCATAATAACACAATTCTCTCTTATAATAGAGTCATGATGTATACTCACATTTGAATTAATAAAACAAAAATCTTCAACATTAATATCAGTTGTTAAAATTGAAGATTCCCCAATATAACATCCTTTACCGATTTGAATTGAATCACTATCGTAAAAAGAAGCTTTTGGATGAATAAAAGTTGGAAAATTCAAATTTTTAAAATCTCTAATTTCTTTTATAATTTTTTGTCGGATAGAAATATTACCAATACCTATTATAACATCTGCCAAGAACTCTATATTTCGCAAGTAATTGTTATCTCCAACTATTTCTATGCCTTTAACTTTTCCCTTAACATTATCTATAAAACTCAAATTATCATAGTTCGAAACGTAATTAGTATCGCTAAGTGTTGCTAGGATTTCTCTGCCTAAACCACCCGAGCCAATTATAAAAAGTTGTTTTTTTTTCATTTAATTTTTAAAGCTAATTTTAACAATTTGCAACGTATTATTATTTTATTTAAAGCTATTTAATGTAGTACCTAAAAACACCATTTATTATCCAATATATGGTATAATAAATAGATTTTAACAAACTAAAATTTTGAGTTTCTTTAAGAAAAGTAATATGCTTTAAAATTAATTTATATTTATTACTCGTGGCGGAGTTTTTTACTTGTCTATAAAAAGCTAATTCCTTATCTATTCCATAAGATTTAGTGCCGCTTTTTAAAATTGATAACCAAAGAGCATAATCTTGTTTTCTCGCATGTTCGGACATGTAAAATTTACCTATTATTTCTGCATCATAAATAGCTGTTAAGCAACTTATTTCAGTTCTTTTTAATAGATGGTAGTAATCAACCTCCTCTCTTACATGGAATATAGATTTAATTCTTTTTCCATCTTCGTTAATATAACCGTAAGATGTATGCGAAAAATAATATTGATTATTTAACATAAATGGAATTTGAGTATTAAGTTTTTCAGGATGCCACAAATCATCACTATCAAGAAAAGCAATAAATCTTCCTTTTGCTTTTTTAATTGCTAGGTTCCTTGTCTTGCCAGATTTTAAATTTATTTTATTTCTATAAATCTTGACTCTTTTATCATTTTTTGATAATTCACTTAATAATATCCAAGAGTTGTCTTTAGAGCAATCGTCTACTAATATCCATTCCCAATTTGAATAGGATTGATTAAATACAGATTTAGCAGTATCTTTTATAAAACGGGTAGCATTATAAACAGGAGTTATTATTGAAACTAAGTTTTCTTCCGTTTCTCGAATCATTTTACAACGTGTTTATTTAAAATTTCCCAAGCAGTTTTTTCTGAATAAAGTTTACTCTCTTCAAACGCATTCAATTTCATATTGTAAACTATCTTGGGATTTAAAATCAAATAGTTGACATAGTTATAAAACTCCTCTTCATCATCTAAATTATAAATAAACCCTGTCTTTCCATGCTGCACAAATTCGGGTAAATGTCTCCAATTTGAAACAATTACTGGCACTGCTGAAATGTATGAATCTAAAACAGTGCCTGAGAAACCTTCTCCAGGATATTTTGTAGGCAACACCGAAAGATCATAGTTTGAGAAAGTAGAATATACATCAGTAGGTTGAACAACTCCTAAATAATTCAACATTGTGATATTTTTAATCTTATTGAAAAAAACATCTTTATATCCCTCTTCAATAGGGCCATAAAGATCTATTATTATTTCTTTATCCTGCACAGGATTTAATAACAACCAATTTGACAACCTAATTATTGCATCAATCCCTTTTAGCGGAGTTACTCTGGCCATAAAACAAATCCTAAAAAATTTAGTTTTATTTTTCACTATTTGAGGTGTATAATTATGGATCCTAAAATTCGGGAGATAATTAATGTTTGTATAATTGAATTTCGAACTTAATTCATTTACTTCTTTTTTAGTTTGTGGTAAATTAACTTCAATTTTAGATAATAGAAAACGATGTATTCTATTTTTTTTTAAGAAATCATTATGCCTCCCACCAACTGGAATATGTATTATTTTAAAAAAAAATAATTTTGACAAACAATAAATAATAGGTAATAAATATTTTAAATTTTTTAAGGCTGGTATATAGACTAATTTATTACACCTAATAAGTTCTCTAATAAAAATAAATACTTTTCTCTTTTTAAAGTATAAGCTAGACGTATCAAAAGAATATACATTACCAATTAAATTTTTATTGAGAAGATTATAAACACTTCGTGTTTTAACTGTCTGCCCATTTAAATCATTTTTTAAATATCCAAAATTTCCAAAAACTAAGATTCTATTATTTTTCTTCAATTTAAAGTTTATTTAATTATTAATTTATTCCTTGAACTACCAAATTCTACTAATTTTATTATTATTACACCAATCATAAATAACCATCTACGATTTTCTAAACCCAATGTTAGCATTGATATTAATAAAGGAACAAGCAATAATGAAAAAAACAAGGAATCTCTTCTAACCAAAATCCATACCTTCCTAGCTAAATAAAGAAGGATTCTCACGTATAAAATAAAACCTATTAATCCTAACTCTATTAATGTTAAAAGATAAGTATTATGACCTGCTGTTGGCCAACCATATGCATTATTCATTAAAACTCTAAAAGTATTATGTCCTGTACCAAATAACAATCTTCCAGAGTCTATAAAAGCATTAAATCCCATTTCCCAAATACGTTCTCTATTAGTGAAATCTCCATTTTCAACCTGGCTTGATGTTTCTAAAAGTCTTAAATAAATGTATTCAGGTAAATTCAAAAAAAGATAAATGGATAATCCAATAACAAAGGGAGTTAAAAAAAATATTTTAGAACCTTTAAAATTTATTGCTGTGAAAACTAATCCTGTAAATAATAAAATTACAAAACCCGTTCTTGAACCTGTTGTTAAAATGACAAAAATCATTAAAAAAATACAGGATAGTATAATCAATTTTAATTTTCTTGAAATTTTCTCAAATTGAAATAAGTACAAAAGGCATATAATGCCAAAAGTCAATAAAAAACTCAATTCATTTTGATCCTGTCCAAGAACTGTAACTCTAGCATTCCCGTATTGTAAAAAACGGAATTCTGTAAAATATAAATAAAGTGCATACAAACTAATAATAACTGAACCAATTGAATAGCTTTTAAAGATATTTACAATTTGTTCTTTTTTATCTATTCCATTAATAAGAAAAGCTGTGACTATTAATGTTGGGAATAATGTCCCATAAGATGAAAATAAGGTAGTTTCAATGTCAATTGACCAGGCAACTGAAATCATTGCAAAAAATATATAATAGAAAATATATTTAATGAATGGATAAACCTTGATAGGAGAGGTGAAATAACGATGAAGTGAAAAGAAAATAAATAATAATGTAACTAATTTAACAACTGAAAACCCTGGGATTAAACCCACCGACTCAAAAGGTGTTGCGAAATATAAAAGATAAATTGAAAAATAAAATGCTTTGTTCATTAATCGACTAATTTATTAAGCAAATTTTCCCACTTATCTAGAATAGTATTAATCTCATATTTTTTCACTGTGTTTATTGCCTCTTTACTCAAAATAGCTTGCTTGTTTTTATTCTTAATTAAACTAATTAATTCCTGACCAAATTTTTCGTTGTTTTGATCCTCTACTAAAACACCGTCTTTCCCATTTGAGATAATATCTCTAGGCCCAGAAAAACAATCATAAGCAACGCAAGGTAAACCTTGCGACATTGCTTCAATCAAAACCATTGGCAGTCCTTCCCAGCGTGAGGTTAAAGTAAAAACTGATGCCTTCTGCATATAATAAGCGATGTCGGTAACCTCACCAAGAAATTCTACCTTATTTTCAATATTAAGCTCTGAACAAATCTGCTTTAAATAAGTTGGATCACCTCCTCCTGCAATTACTAATTTATATTCAGGAATTCTATTTTTAATATTCGCAAAAATTGATAATAAATTATCAAACCCTTTATGTTTCCACCTAGATACATTTCCTATAGCTAAAATTATTTTTTCTCTTTGGTATTCATTATTATAATTAACAGGAATAAGTGGTAATGGATTGGGCATCACTAAAATGTTTTTGATAAAACTACCATAGTACTCATCCACATCTCGTTGGGTTAATACCATAAGATAATCTGTCATTTTATAAATAAATCTCTTTATGAACAATTTAGAAGGATTTTGTAACCCAACTTTATAGTTATTATGTTCAGAGGCGATTACCTTAATATTCAAAAGTTTTGCAATGATAATAATGTTTCCATTAGTCGTGGTCGAAAAAGGAATTACAACATCTGGCTTTTCATACTTTAAAATTTTAAATATATCTATAAAAACTGCTAGTCTTGAAAGTAATGTTTTAAAAGTGTTTTTATAGGAAATTCTAGTTGTAGGATAAATAACTTTGACTTTCGAATTTAAATTATAAAAAGGCTTAATCTGTTGCTTAGATATAATAGAAATATCGTAACCTCTGGTGTCCAAACCATTTGCAATAATTGATAGGACACGCTCAGCACCGCCGCTAATTAGTCCGCCAGTCACAAAGATTATTTTATTCATTTTAAATATTTTTCTACTCTATTATTTATTAATGAATTAATGAATCCTTTTAATGAATATTTACTAATAACTTCATCAGTGATTTTTTGATATGGTTTTTCTAAGAATTCAAAAATTTGATTTTTACTACAATCATCAATAATCAAATGATTATTTGAATCAAAAAAATCATACTTTTTAATATGACTGCAAGTCGTAATTATTTTTTTTTGAAGACCAAGTGTTTCTATTGTTCGCATTGAGAGACCTGTTTGACCTTTATTAGGAATATCGATAATTACTTTCGCTTTATTTAACAAAATAGATATTTCTGTTCTATTTAAATCTTTAAACAATGCGTAATCAAAATATTTTTTCAAACCTGTTTTTATTATATTATGAAATATATTAAAAGTTAAAAAAGTTCTTAATCTAATTTTAAACTTTGAACTTGGAAATTGATTTTTTAGCATATTAATAAAGTTAACTCTGCTAAGTTTAAAGCCACCAACCGTTGCAAATTCGTATTCTATTTGAAGTTCTTCACTTTGCTTAAATTCTTTCGTAAAAAATAAAGGTCTTAATTTTAAGTCTTCATGATTTTCGGCATCTGTATGATCAAAAGTAAATTTAAAATCAAAAGCTTCTATAAAATCAAAATCGAAAGGCAAATTTTTTATTGAGTCCCATTGATAAACCAATGTTTTTGACAAAGGATTTAAAGACTTGAATAAATTTATATCCGATTTACTTAAAATCTCTCCTTTTAAAACAAATAATAAATCGTACTTATTAGTTTGCATTAACTCTAAAATTTCAAGTTTTTGCTGCGATATGATTTTCTTTTTCTTTTTCTTTTTCCAAGGAAGTTTATGTTGACCATAAGAATAAAAAACAGTGTCAACATTATTACTATGTTCTTTCAATTCATTAAAAATATCTATCTCATAATTATAGAAAAATGGAGCAATAAATAAAATTCTATCTACTTTATTCACTTCCATCATTTAAAGATTTTTTTATCGATTAGTTCTTTTAATGATTTGTCATAATTATCAACTGATACTTCTTGTGTAGTCACCCAATTACAAAATTTTTCAATTCCTTTTGTAAAAGAATATTTTGGTTCATAATCCAAATCTTCTTTGATTTTTGATAAATCCGCATAATTATGTCTGATATCACCTGTTCTATAATTTCCTGAAATAGTAATTGATATGTCAGATTTATAATATGATTTCAAAGTTTTTGCAACTTCAATTACTGAAATAGGTATATCAGAACCAACATTATAAGTTTGATATTTCGCTATTTCTTTCTCAAGACCAGCAATCGTTGCATCTACGACATCGTCAATATAAACAAAATCCCTACTCTCTTCTCCATCTTCAAAAATATTGATGCCTTTGTTATTTCTAATTAAGGTGCTAAAAATAGATAGAATGCCCGTATATGGATTGCTTAACGACTGCCCTGGACCATATACATTTTGGTATCTAAATGCAACACTTTTAATACCTAAGGATCTACAAACTGTATGAACTAGTTGCTCTTGATTTTGTTTTGTAATACCATAAACGGAAGTTGGATGAATCTTACTATCTTCTGATGTTGACAATAAAGTAACATCCTGCTTGCATATTGGACATTTGCAATTGAAATCTCCTTTGGTCATGTTTTCATCTAAACGAAGGTCTGGATAAATTACACCATGCGTTTTACATTCATATTTCCCTTCACCATAAATAGCTCTTGAAGATGCTACTACTACTTTTTTAATTGTATGATTTTCATTTGATAAAATATCTAATAATAAGGATGTGCCACCAATATTAACATTAACGTATCTTTCTATTTCATACATTGATTGACCCGTCCCAGTTTCTGCAGCTAAGTGAATAATTACATCTTGATTCTTTATCGATTCTATCCAATCTTCTCTAGAGGTTACACAACCCTTTCTAAAATTAACTAATTTGCTAATACTTTGGTAGAGTGGCGAGCTATTTGCTGGATCATTACCATGTATTTGTTCAGAGAGGTTATCTAATACAGTAATATTATACCCTTTTGAAATTAATTTCAACGCTAAATTTGAGCCTATAAAACCAGCCCCTCCTGTAATTAATATTTTTTTCATTTTGTTGATTTTATAAAATTGGATATGTTATTTGAAGATAATAATGGAATATTTTTTACAATCCTTTTATGAGTCCAGTCCCACCATTTTATTTCTAATAATAAGTTGATCTGTTTTTCATTGAAACGAAAATGTATAATCTTACCAGGAACTCCTCCGACTATAGCGTATGGTTCAACGTCTTTGGAAATCAAAGCACCTGCAGCAATTATAGCACCATGACCTATTGTAACTCCAGATAAAATTGTAACCCCTGTTCCAATCCAAACATCATTACCAATTATAATATCTCCTTTTGTATAGGGCATTCCATCTTCAAATTTGCCTTCTAAATCAAATTTTGCTCGAAAAGGAAAGGTTGAAACCCAATCGACAGGATGAATACCTCCACTAATAATCGTAATATCTGATGCTAATGAACAATATTTGCCAATTATCACCTTAGCTAAACTCCCTCTATTCTGCAAAATATTTAAGTTATTAATACCATAAGTATGCAAGCCAACTTCTAAAATTTCACTTTTTATCGCTGTCTGAATACGACCAGCATTTGAAGCTTTTTGAAGTTTTTCAAAGAGTTTAATTATAAGTTTTTTCATCATAATTTCTAGTCAATTAAATTTTGAATATTCTTGGTTATTTCAACTTTGGCAGCCTCACCTGTCTTGTAATATACTAAGTCATTAATAAGAGCACATTTTTCAATTTCAAGAAAATTTATTAATTCAGTTACTGATTTGAGTAAAGGAATATTAAAATACTTGTTTAGCTCCAATCCATTTCCTGGAGAAATATCCAACACGTCCAATATACCAACTTTTTTTCCATGGTAAAGTGCTTCAGTCGCAATACCGCTAGTATGTGCAAGTAACACATCAACTATATTCAGAAAATCTTCATGTGGTATCTTTTGCGGTAAAACGTGTAAATTGTACTGGTCTTCAATCCATGAATAATCAGAAATATTTCGAGCCGGATGTATCTTTACCAAAAAATTATCTGATGGTTCCCCAAATATTTTTTTAGCTTTTACAAATAATTTAATCAATTTTATATCATTAAGTTTATTTGGTGAACTTAAAGCTAATACAAATGTTCTACCAGTGTATAGTTTGTACGTTTCTAAAGTATTTTGCCTGATTTCATTTGAGATTTCGTATTCCTTTACAATTGAAGTCCCAGTTTTTCTAATTTTATTTTCATCGACTCCCAACTCCATAAGTTGCAAACGCGCCATTTCGCCCCAAACCCATATTTCACTGGCATTAATCGGTGAATAGCCAACAGGAGGATTTATTACACCATGTTGCAGAGTAAAACTTTTAATACCTAATGCTTTAGCAACTGTAAAAAGTAAAGAAGAATCAACCCCTCTATCAAAGTCAGCACCAATTAATTTAATGGCTGGTTGTTCAATAATAAACATCTTCAGGGAATTTACTTTTAATAATTGTATTATTAAATAAATATAAAGAGTAGCCCTGGTTTTTATATTAAGATTCAAAGGCTTAAAATATGCTGTTATTTTATAAATATTTATACTTAAAAAAATGATGATTTTAAATAGAGTTATCAAATTGGAATTATAAAACACTTTGCCTTTAGATAATTCACAATCGTGTTCAGGACCAATGACGAGTGTCTTTTGCTCCAAATCTTCATTATGCAATACGGCTTCTTCCATTGCTTGATGGTGCCTTTGCAAACCGGATTTGAAATAGAAAAGACTCTTTTGATAATCTTTTTTATATTTCTTTGTACTAATTGATTTTATGAAGTAATATCCAAAATTAAAAAAATTTCTAAAAAACCGATTATCAAAATCACCTCGGTATAAACGGTCAAAATAAAAAGACAATGTAGATCCTATTTCAAAATCTTTGAAATGAATTTGGTTTAATTTCTTTTCTATTTCATGAAGTTTTTTTGCAGAAATATTTATTTTAAGCATATTTTCTCAATTTTGATAAGAATAAAAGACTCAAAAATTGCTGTATTGCTGTTCCGAGAAGTAAACCTTGTGGGAAAATTTCAAGATGAAAATCAGTGGTTTTAATTTTCCATAAAATAAAAAAAGAACCAATTACTGCTCCAGTTACCAATGAGAGAAAGTACCATTTCTGTCTCTTAATAACATTATAAATGTTATTAAGAGACCCAAAAGATTGCACTACGGGAACAAATAACATCCATTGAGCCGCTACTATACCATCAACATATTTAGGTAAAATAAAAGGGATAACAAGCGGTAATAGAAAACATCCAACTAAGGCCGTTACTAACATTAACCCAAACTGAAAATAAAGTGGTTTAAGATTAGCCTTTAAGATTTGTGAAACAGGCTTCCCTTCACCCAGCATAATTGCCATCCGTGGATAAATTACTTTACTAAAGGCCATAGGAATTACACCAACGGCACTTTGTATAATAGTACTTAATGAATACAACCCAAAATTTAGTGCACCTCCTATACTGAATATAATATTATTCATCACAGTAGACCATAAGGGAGTAACCTGTCCAACAATGAAAATTGGAAAACCTGTTTTAAAGAGTTTTTTAAAATGCCCAAGATTCCAAGTAAATGATAATTGATAGGGTTTGTTTTTGAATAACAAGAAAAACTCAAGTAATGTCAGAAAAATACCTCGAACGATTAAACCGTATATATTAAAAAAGTAGACTAGTAAAACCGATAACAGGTTCCCAATACCTATAAAAATATTTTGTTTAGCTAATGAATTAAAATCATTGTTGGTGCGATAAAGTACTGGAAGAAATTGTTTATTTATAAGATTAAGACCACCTATTAAAACATAAGCCATATAAATTGAACCAGTAAGGGCGTCCCCAGAAATAAAATTATGTAACCCCAAAACAAGAAATATGAACGCTGCGAGAACACTTAAAATAGAGGACAATGCATAAACAGAACAAGCCATCTCTTTTGCATATTCATCATTTTTTCGTCCAAGTTCATAAGGCAATTCGCGGCTAAGTCCATTAATAATACCGCCGTGACCGAGCAAAATGTATCCAATATAAACCCCAACTCCAGTAAACTCACCATATAACTCTGGTGTAATAAATTTTATTACCAAAAAACCAGAGATCATCCTTAAACAGTTGGATATAATCTGTGCTGAAGCGAAGCGAATGAGAACTTTTCCAAATTCTCCAAAAGATTTTTTTTTTATTATAGACACTTAAATATCAGACATTTGTAATGGAGTTCCCTTTTCTAAATCCCTATTTGCTTTTCTACCTAATATTTCTTTCAAATATTTTGGAGGCATTCCAAAACCAGGTCTAATAGAACGTGTATTCTTTTCAGTAATAACTTCTCCTGCCTTTATATCTTCTACTACAAATAAAGACCTAGAAAATTGCCTACTTTTCTTTTTCTTCTCGGTCATTTCATAATTAACCTTCCCCATCATACTTTCTGCAATCCTTACAGCTTTCACCATTTCAGTAAATTCTTTTTCATCTAGAGAAAAATGAGCATCTGGTCCACCTATATTTTTATCCAAAATAAAATGCTTCTCTATTACAGTTGCACCAAGAGCCACTGCAACAACTGGCCCTTCTATTCCCATTGTATGGTCAGATAAACCTGCTTTGACTCCAAATTTTGATTTAATATCTGGAATAGTTAATAAATTTGCATCTTTTGGATCAGCAGGATAAGCAGAAGTACATTTAAGTATTGTGATATCATTATTACCAACCTTTTTACAGGTCTCAATTGCCAGCTCTATATCTTTAACTTCAGCAATTCCAGTAGAAATTATAATTGGCTTTCCTTTACTGGCAGTGTATTCAATAAGGGGAATATCTGTAATTTCAAATGAAGCGATTTTATAAATGGGAGAGTTTAATTCTTCTAAAAAATCTACTGCACTATTATCAAATGGTGAAGAAAAACAAATTAAACCCTCTTCCTTAGCTAAGTTGTATATTTCTTGGTGCCATTCCCAAGGGGTATAGGCTCTTTTATATAAATCAAAAAGATATTCTCCATCCCAAGCGGTATCTTGCTTAATCAAAAAAAAATCATTCTTACAATCTATAGTCATGGTTTCTGCAGTATAAGTTTGTAGTTTTATAGCGTCAGCACCAGCTCTTTTAGCCGCTTTTACTGTCTCTAGTGCTGTCTCTATGCTTCCATTGTGGTTAGCTGATAATTCAGCTATTATAAATACTTTACTTTTAATTTGAGTCATATTTAACTTTTTAATCTTACTAACATAAAGGCTTCCGCTAAGTGAAAACCAACTTGAATTCCGTTCTTTTGCGACACAATATGCAAAGCTTCGGGTGATCTTGGATGAGGGTATGCTCTCTTTTCGAATTCATAACACTCCATCCCTTTTATTTTAGCTTGTACATTTTCTTCTGATAGCTCCACAAATATGTTGGGTATGAAATGTCTGGGATCTGTAGAGGCTCTCCACTCAGTGCCAGATGGTGTTTCAAAGGAAAATATACCTTTAGTTGTTTCATGTTCCATTGGTCGAGATGCTGTTATAACTGCTTCGAATGTTTTTTGATGATCTATATTTACATCTCCTCCATGATGAGTAAAAATATAATCCGGAATGAAGTCTGTCTTTTCCTTTTCCACTAATTTAATAATATCTAATAAATCTACTGAATCGAATCTATTATCAGCAATTTGATGAACGGATAACTCTTGATAACCAATATTTTGTTGGGCAGCTTTTATATTGCCCCTGTGTATTTCTAAATCTTTGTTCCATTTATCTTTGTCTCTTTCATCAGATCTGGATGTAAGTCCTTCTCCCAAGATTACAACTCTAACAAAGGAATTATAATCCTTTACTATTTTATTTAGTGTTCCTCCTAACCCAAGTAGTTCATCATCTGGATGAGCAACTACTACCAAAATTCTTTTATTTTTTAATAATTCTAACATAGGCTTCTAATGTATTATCATTTTGTTTTGAAACTTTACTAAATTCAAATTTACAATTACTTGTTTCTAAGAAAGCAGGTGGATACCCATCTGCATCTAACATTCTTATAAAATCGTAAACTTCATCCAAACTCTCAACATCGTTCATGTTACTCATTAAGGGTTTTCTTCTTTTAAATAGTGTGGGGTTTCCTTCCTGTTTAATTGGTACTGGTTTAGTTTTCACAATTTCGACTATCATATCACTTATAACCTCGTTTGCTCGCTCAAATATGTCTTGTGCTGTCCCATTCAAAGACAAATCTTTTTTTAAATAAACATCGCCAGTATCAATTCCGCTTTCAACTTGTAAAGCTGAAATTTTAGTGTTTTTATGCCCTAACAATATAAGATTCTGTAAAGGGCTTCCACCTCTTCCGTAAGGTAAATCAGTCATATGAAATACAATACATTCATAAGAATTAAAAATTAATTCAGGAATTATATACGACCAATGAGGTATGAAAATTTTATCAGGATTAATTTTTTTTAAGTTTTTATTATTAAAATCGTCTTTAGATGATATTAAAACCCAATTATCATCAGTTTTCAATGACAAATCTTCTAATAAGGATTTATTCCAAGATTTTTGAGATAAAATAATATAATTACTCATTTTTTATTGAATTATATGATTCATTAATATATTAATTATGATAATACTTAATTATTTCGTCTTCCTGATGAAATTTTCTAATAAAATTCAATTTTTCAAACACTTTTTGAGAAGGAATATTTTCACTTCTAACAATTGCTAAAAATTTGAAATTATTATAACTTCTTAAAAGGGCATTAGTCATTAAAAACCCATAACCTTTTCCTCTATGATCTTTATCAATTGAATAATCTATAACCCACCTGTCTTTATCTACTTTATCAATACGAATTTGACCTATTTTAATGTTTTCATTTTCAAAAATAAAAATTTTACTTTTAGAATTTGAAAGCTTGTTTGTGAACCAATTGAAGTGATTTTCCCATTCGATTAGATCTGTGTTTAATGCATTTTTTCTAACTTCAGTATCATTTACCCATTTAAAAAGTAATTTTATATCTTCTTGTTTTACCTTTTTAAGTGAAAAAGTATTTTTCTTTTCATGGATATACACATCAATAAAGGTGTCTTCAAAGAAACAATGTTCATTTAAAATAGCTGTATTTTTATAGTTTTCATGCTCTAAAATGGGGTATAAATGCGGTCGTAAATCAAAAGCATAAGTAAAAATTTTATGTAAAAAAAGTTCTTTAAATGCAACTTGTTCTATTAATCCCAAATAATTAGACCAATGAAAACTAAATTCATTTGATTCAAGATTTGTGTTTAAAACAAATGAAATTTCTGCATTTTTATCTATCCAATTAATATGAACCAGGCCTCCATAACCAATACACCTTCCATTTTTAAGATAGGAAAATAAAATTTGATTCGGTTTTTCTTGATCAAATAGCCTAGCAACAGATCCATTAAAATAATCCTCTTGAGATTTTTCTGTTAGTGGTTTATCTTGCCTTAAATGATACATTTGTTCATTTCTCCACTTCATTATAGTTAACTTATCTTCATAGCGTATAGGTACTAATTTGTAGTCTTCAATAACAAATTCATTTTGGTTTAAACAATTATATTTAGTTGGAAACTGCATTATTTTAATTGATATTTTAATTCTGCCAAATTCCAATCCCTATTGGTATCGATGTCTTGTGCATCCAATTCTGAAATCTCAATACCTCCAGAGTTGGAGGTTATTAATTTCTCATTAATTAATAGCTGATTCGTATTGCTCCAATAAAACTGTCCTGCATCATGAAATGACTTTTCTAAATCTTGAGATCTAATATTTAAATTATCTTTCAGTATCATTGATACTTTTCCTTGATTGACTCTAAGCGCTCTTTGAATAGGAAAACTGTAAGCTATTATTGGAAATACGGTATCAAACTTTTTTTGAATCAATAGATCATAAGCTTTTAATAAAATCTCAGAAGTAATAAAAGGAGCACAAGAATAAATACAACAAATATTTTCAAATCTCTTACCCTGAGTTTTATAAACTTGAATAACCTCTTCAATTACATCAAAAGTTGTTGCAAAATCATCTGAGTTTTTTGGTGATCTTATAAATGGAACTGATGCTCCATATTGCTTTGCTATTTCAGCAATTTCTTCGTCATCAGTAGACACCATTACTTCGTCAAACAACTTAGAATCTAATGCCACTTTAATAGAGTAAGCAATTATTGGTTTACCTAAAAAAACCTTTATGTTTTTTTTAGGAATTCGTTTACTACCTCCTCTTGCTGGTATGATACATATATTACTCATAGATGGAAGATAATACATTTTCAATTACATATTTCTGTTCTTCGTCAGTTAATGTTGGATACATTGGTAAACTGATACACCTAGAATAATATTTTTCTGCATGAACAAGACCAGCATCTGCATACCCTATGTTCTTATAATACGGCATGGTATGCACTGGCACGTAATGGATTTGTGCTAATATTCCTTTAGAATGAAGAAAATCATAGAGTTTCTTCCTGTTTTCAACTTCTATAATAAAAAGATGATGTGCATTATAAGTCCCTTTAGGTAAGTCTTGAAACTTAATTTTTCCTTCAAATGCTTTTTTATAAGTTGCTGAAATTTCATTTCTTCGAATTACTCCTTTATTATTTTTCGCTAATTGAGTAATTCCTAGTGCAGATTGAAAATCCGTTAATCTGTAATTAAAGCCTAACTCTATCATTTCATAATACCAATTCCCGTGGTTTTCATCCATATTCTCTTTGGTAATTCCATGAGTTCTTAGCAGTATCAACTTCTCATAAAGTTCTTTAGAGTTTGTGGTAAGCATTCCGCCCTCACCGCAAGCAATATGCTTTACCGGGTGAAAAGAAAAAACTCCAATATCTGCATATCTGCCATTTCCACAAAAGTTTTGATCTTTTTTACTATCAATAAAGTAACCACCAGGTGCATGACATGCATCTTCTATTATCCAAAGATCATGACTGTCTGCCAAAGCTCTAAAATCTTCCATATTAACTGGAAGGCCTGCAAAATCAACTGGTATAATTCCTTTAAAAAACCCTTTTGGTTTGGATTCAATCAATTCTTTTACAGAGTTAATATCCAACAAATACGTATTTGGATCAATATCTGCAAACCAAACCTCTGCACCAGCGTAACGGATACAGTTTGCCGAAGCTGCAAAAGTAATAGGTGTTGTAATGACTCTATCTCCTTTTTTAAGACCTAAGGCAAGGACAGATAAGTGCAAACCAGCAGTAGCATTATTAACAGCTACGGCATACTTTGCTCCTACATATTCTGCGAATTTCACTTCAAATTCTTTAACCTTTGGACCTTGCGTAAGGTAATCAGATTGAAGAGTTGAAACAACCGCATCAATATCATTTTGATCTATATTTTGTCTCCCGTAAGGTATTTTTTTCATTATGCTTTAAAATTAGGATCTACATGGATTTTAACTAATTCTCTTAAAGATTCTATCGTTTCCCAATCTTTATTATCTCCAGAGTTATAAGAAAAATTCGGATCAACTAGTCTTGCATTAAAATGTTCGATAAACTTGTCTCTGTTAAAAATGGTTTTTTGTGGTAAAATTACGTAATATTTACCAATGTCATACGTATTTAGAGCATCTGATACAGTTATCATTTCTTCGTGCAGTTTCTCGCCAGGTCTTATCCCAACCTCTTCTTGAATACAATCTGGCCCGATAGCACTTGCAACATCAACAATTTTATAAGATGGTATTTTTGGAACAAATAATTCACCACCCCAAGATTTTTCAATAGCATCAAATACCATCTGACAACCATCTTGGAGAGAAATATTAAAACGTGTCATTTTTTTATCTGTTATTGGCAATACTCCATCTTTTCTTTTCTTTAAGAAAAATGGCATAACTGAACCATTAGATCCCATTACATTTCCATATCGTACTACTGAGAACTTAATATCTCTAGACCCTTTAATATTGTTAGCGGCTATAAATAGTTTATCTGAGGTTAGCTTTGTTGCGCCATATAAATTAATAGGGGCACAAGCTTTATCTGTTGATAATGCCACAACATCTTTTACACCACATTTGATAGCAGCAGCAATAACATTTTCTGCACCATTAATATTTGTTTTGATACATTCAGAAGGATTGTATTCAGCTAAATGAACATGTTTCATTGCAGCGGCATGAATTACAATATCTATACCTTCGAAAGCTCTTTCTAAACGATCTTTATCACGTACATCTCCTATAAAATATCTCATTGCAGGATATTTGGTTTCTGGAAAATCCATAGCCATATTAAAATGCTTTTGTTCATCTCTGGAGAGAATAACCAAACGCTTGACATCTGGATTTCTTTCTAAGATCAACTTAGTAAACATTTTACCAAAAGACCCCGTTCCTCCTGTTATTAAAATTGATTTTCCGTTTAAATTTAACATTGCTTTTTAGTTTAGTATTTTAATTAGTGATTTTCTCCAATGTGGTATTTTAGTATTGTAAAGTTGTTTTATTCTAGATTTATTTAATACAGAATAAAAAGGCCTTTCCGCTGGTGTGGGATATTGGGTGCTATCTATAGGGATCACTTTTATAACTTGCCCTTTAATTTCAAAAATAGCATTTGCTAAATCATACCAAGAACACACCCCTTCATTGGAATAATGAAACAATTCTACAGTTTCATTTTTTATTTGTGGTAAAACAGTTAAAATGACTTTGGCTAAATCTGCAGCATTGGTGGGTGATCCTATTTGATCTACAACTACAGAAATTTCATCTCTAGTTTCAGCCAGCCTTAGCATAGTGTTTACAAAATTATTACCAAATTTTGAATACACCCATGAGGTACGTATGATTATAGAATTTGCAGGGTTTATTTGCTGCATTGCTAGTTCCCCGTCCAATTTTGTTTTACCATATACAGATTTTGGGTTTGGAGTATCTGTCTCTAAATAAGGTTTGTGGTTAGTACCATCAAACACATAATCTGTAGATATATGGATTAGCTTAATGTTTTTGTCTTTTGCTATTTGCGCAAAATTTGCCACTGCCAAATGATTGATAGCATTGGCTACATCCTTTTGTTCCTCTGCTTTATCTACAGCGGTATAAGCAGCGCAGTTTATAATGATAGTAATATTATTACTCTCAATAAACGCTGCAACAGCACTATGATTTGTAATATCCAGGTCTTTAACATCTGTAAATAAAAAATTGTAGTCTAGGTAATTAGGAGGTATTTCCCTAAGCTCTGAGCCTAGCTGGCCGTTACCGCCAGTGACAAGTATGTTATTCATAAAGCTTTATTGAGTGGTTAAAGTATGTAGCATCTTTAAACAAAGGTTGCTGAGTATCTTTTACAGATAATTGCAAGGCGCTTGCTTTTAACTGCCAATCTATGGCCAATGTTGCATCGTTAAATGCGATACCGCGATCACACTCTGATCTGTAATAGTTATCTACCTTGTATGCAAAAATGGCCTGTTTGCTAAGTACTACAAAACCATGTGCAAATCCTCTTGGCACTAGGAGTTGTTTTTTATTTTCGGCGGTCAGCTCAACCGCCAAATGCTGTCCAAAGGTTGGGGAACCTTTGCGAATATCTACAGCAACGTCTAAAACGCTTCCTTGTATTACCCGTACTAACTTGGTTTGTGCATGTGGCGCTAACTGGTAATGTAAGCCTCTTAATACACCAAAAGATGATTTAGACTCATTGTCTTGGCAAAATTTGATGTTAAATCCTAAAAAAGCATCCAACTTGTCTTGCCTAAAAGTTTCAGCAAAATAACCGCGGTCATCTCCAAAAACCTCTGGCTCACACAAAATAACATCTGGTATTGTTAATCTTGTAAACTTCATTATAATTCTTTTGCTCTTTCTATTAAATATTGGCCATAACCGTTCTTTTTTAAAGGCTCAGCAAGTTTTAAAAGTTGTTGTTTTGTTATGTAGCCCATTTTACAAGCAATCACTTCTAGACATGCTACTTTTAACCCTTGGCGGCTCTCTATGGTCCTGATATAATTTGAGGCGTCAATTAGTGAGTCATGGGTGCCTGTATCTAGCCATGCATAGCCTCTACCCATAAGCTCTACTTTTAAATCACCCCGGGTTAAATATTCTTGGTTTACTGTTGTTATCTCTAACTCACCTCTATGGCTAGGTTTTATGTTTTTTGAAATCTCTACCACAGAGTTAGGGTAAAAATAAAGGCCAATAACCGCATAATTACTTTTTGGGTTGGTTGGTTTCTCCTCAATAGATAAGGCTTCTCCTTGCTTATTAAAATCTACAACTCCATAGCGCTCTGGATCATTAACATAATACCCAAAAACAGTTGCTTTTTGTTCCTGTTTTACATTGGCAAGTGATTTTGCCAATAAATCGGTAAAGCCATGACCATAAAAAATGTTATCTCCAAGTACCAAACACACATCATCATTGCCAATAAAGTCTTCTCCTATAATAAAGGCTTGTGCCAAACCATCTGGAGAAGGTTGCTCTTTATAACGAAGCTCTATTCCCAATTCTTGGCCATCACCCAAAAGGCGCTCAAAATTTGGTAAATCTGTGGGTGTTGAAATAATAAGTATTTCTTTAATACCCGCCAACATAAGTACAGATAATGGATAGTAAATCATTGGCTTATCATAGATAGGCAATAATTGTTTTGAGGTTCCTTTTGTGATCGGGTAAAGCCTAGTTCCAGACCCACCTGCTAGTATAATTCCTTTCATTTTAATCGTATTGTTTTTTATAATAATTCTGATAATTTCCTGAGGTTACACTATTAAGCCACTCTTCGTTAGATAAGTACCAATCAATGGTTTCTGAGAGCCCCTGCTCAAAAGTTACCGTTGGGCTCCAGCCTAATTCTTTATTGATTTTTGAGGCGTCAATAGCATAGCGTAAATCATGCCCGGGCCTATCTTTTACGTAGGTAATGAGTTTTTCGCTGGTGCCAGAAGCGCGACCTAGTTTTTGATCCATTTGCTGGCATAGTAATTTTACTAGGTCAATATTTTTCCACTCATTAAAACCGCCAATATTATAGGTTTCATGATTTTTACCCTCATGAAACACTAAATCTATGGCAATGGCGTGATCTATAACGTATAACCAATCTCTTGTATAATTACCATCTCCGTAAACAGGTAGCGCCTTGTCATTTAAAATATTATTAATAAATAAAGGGATTAACTTTTCTGGAAATTGTTGTTGCCCATAATTATTGGAGCAATTTGTAATAACATAAGGCAATCCATAGGTTTCGCCATAGGCACGTACAAAATGGTCTGAGCTAGCTTTTGAGGCAGAATAGGGTGAGTTGGGGTCATAAGAGGTAGTCTCCTCAAATAAGCCAGTTTCACCTAATGATCCATACACCTCATCTGTACTTACATGATAAAAACGTTTATTTTCCCAATTACTTTTATGCAACTCTTTAAAGCCGTTGAGTAAAATCATGGTACCCAGTATATTTGTTTTAGCAAAACCTAAAGGATCTGTAATTGATCTATCTACGTGAGATTCGGCGGCTAGATGTATTACATCATCAAAACGGTATTTTTTAAAAATGGAGTTGATAAACTTCTCATCTGTAATATCACCGTGTAAAAAGGTGTAGTTTTCTTTAGACTCTACATCTTTTAGATTTTCTAGATTACCAGCATAGGTTAACGCATCAAGGTTATAGATATGATAGGCTGGATATTTATTTACAAATAGTCTAACTACGTGAGAGCCTATAAAACCTGCCCCACCTGTGATTAAAATTTTCTTCATATTTATTTAACTAAAAACCAATTATTTAACAATTCTTCTCTATTATACAACATGTTTTTTTTGGTGTCCCAATCTATAACCTCAAACCCCGCATGCTCACAAATAGCCTGCCCTGCTGCGGTGTCCCACTCCATGGTAGGTGCAAAACGGGGGTAACAGTTAGCAGTACCCTCTGCCACCATACATAGTTTTAAAGAGCTTCCTTTTGAGATTAAATTGACATTTCCATGGATATCTCGCATCTCTTGTACATATTCTCGTGTCTCTGCAGACATATGAGATCTACTAGCAACAATGGTAAACGTGTTATCTTCTCTTTGCAAAGGTAATTTATTAGCTTTTGCTTGTAAAGCATCGAGATCATAATCTTCTAAATCTACCACTACTTTAAAAGCTCCTAATTCTTTACTAGAAAAATACAGCTCTCCTGTTACAGGCACAAAAATAACACCAATGATTGGTTTTTTATTTTCTATAAGAGCGATATTCACTGTAAACTCTCCATTGCGCTTTATGAATTCTTTGGTGCCGTCTATAGGATCTACTATCCAAAGCTGTTTCCAGGCCTTACGCTCCTTATAAGGGATGTCTCTACCCTCTTCAGAGAGTACAGGGATATCTGTAGTCTCTAGATAAGACATAATCACATTGTGAGAAGCGGTGTCTGCCTTAGTTAATGGGGAGTTATCTCCTTTAATCTCTATATCAAAGGCTCCAGAGTGATAAATTTCTAGAATGGCTTTACTAGCTTCAAGAGTGGCAGTGATAGCAGTGATAAGGTGATTCGGTGATGCGGTCATTCGGTGTATTGGTGATGCTGTGTTACGGTGACGCGGTAATGCGGTGTTTCGGTAGTTCGGTCATTTAGTGATAAGGTGATTCAGTTATTATATCTTTACTGTTTTATTGCTTCACTGTTTCACTATCTCACTGTTTCACTTTTTTTGGTGATTCGGTTTACTTACTTAGATTTTTGTTTAACGATTGTTTTAATCTGTATATCATTTTTCTAATTGTAATGATGCTATTTTTTAATTCGTCATTAAAAACAATATAGCCTATACGCTCTGCTATGACTAATTGTGTTTCTATTTCGGCTAATGAACCAGTACTTATGTTTAAAAAACGAATAAAGTCTTTAGTAGAGGCTCTGCTTGCCCCTTCTGCTATGTTTGATGGCAACGAAACTGCTGCACGTCGCAGTTGAGAGGTTAAACCAAAATTCTCGGAGGCAGGAAAACTTTTTGTAAGCTTATATATGTCTTCCACCAGGTCTAAACTTAATTTATAAACATCTAAATCTTTATGTGTCATCACTAATCTTTAACTGTTTCACTGAATAACCACTTCACTACTTCACAGTTCCCCTGCATCACAGTTTCCCTGCTTCACTGTTCCCCTGAATCACCGTTTTACTGCTTCACCTTCAAATAATCATCCCCGCTCCAATGGTTTCATTGGTTTGCTCATCAATGATTATGATGCTCCCTGTTTGGCGGTTTTTTTTATAGACGTCATAAAAAAGTGGCTTAGCCGTGCGCAGAGAAATACGCCCAATATCATTCATGTCTAGTGTATCTATATCTTGCAAGCGGTGCAGAGTGTTAATGTCTATTTTATATTTTAATTCTTTTACCATCCCCATACACTGGTTGGTGGTGTGTTTTATAACTACTTTGGTGCGCGCCTGCAAGGGGTTACTACTCATCCAGGTAACTAATACTTCTAGATCTTGGCCAATTTCTGGGACGTTATTCTCGCGTACAATCATGTCTCCGCGGCTGGTGTCTATCTCATCCTGGAGCGTCATAGTTACAGACATCGGCGCAAAGGCCTCCGGAATTTGCTCTCCACCCAGCTCAATTGTTTTGATGGTAGTTACAAAACCCGATGGAAGGGTTTTTACTCTATCTCCGGGTTTAAACACTCCCCCATCTATGCGGCCTGTAAAGCCTCTAAAATCTTGATTATCCAGAGTATGTGGCCGTATTACAGATTGTACAGGAAAACGGCAATCTATGTGGTTGTAATCACTAGAGATGTGCAGCGTCTCGAGGTGATACATCAAAGTACTGCCCTGGTACCAATTCATGTTTGTTGAGCGGTGTACTACATTATCACCATTTAAAGCAGATATGGGTATAAATTGTATGTCATTAATTTCTAGCTTAGAGGCAAATGCTTTAAAATCTGAAACAATTTTATCGTACACATCTTCACTATACGCTACCAAATCCATCTTATTAACACATACAATGGCATGGGGTATACGCAGTAAAGAAGCAATAAAAGAGTGGCGGTGTGTTTGCTCTAGCATGCCTTTACGCGCATCAATGAGTATAATGGCCAAGTTGGCAGTAGAAGCTCCTGTTGCCATGTTACGGGTGTACTGAATATGTCCTGGGGTGTCTGCTACTATAAATTTACGCTTTGGCGTAGCAAAATAGCGGTAGGCTACATCTATGGTAATACCTTGTTCCCTTTCAGACTTTAAACCATCTGTAAGTAATGATAAATCTATATAATCAAAACCTTTATTTTCACTAGAAGCTTCTACTGCATCCAATTGGTCTTGAAATATTGATTTACTGTCATACAACAGCCTTCCAATAAGGGTGCTTTTGCCGTCATCAACGCTGCCGGCAGTAGTAAAACGTAATATTTCTATGTTTTGATTAGTCATTTAAAATATACACATTAAAAGTAACCTAGTTTTTTGCGGTCTTCCATGGCAGTTTCTGCCCTTTTATCATCTGCGCGGCCGCCGCGCTCGGTGTTACGGGTAGTGGCTATTTCTTCAATTATTTTATCTAATGTATCTGCCCCAGACTCTATTGCGCCTGTAATAGGCATATCTCCGCAGGTACGGTAGCGAATGGTCATGTTTACCACCTGCTCACCTGGTTTTAGTTTTATATATTCAGAATTGGCCAAAATGACACCATCTCTCACCACGCAATCACGCTGGTGAGAAAAATAGAGAGAAGGCAGCTCTATATTTTCTAGTTTAATATACTCCCAAACGTCTAGCTCTGTCCAGTTGGATATCGGGAATACTCTAAAGTGCTCTCCATAATTTTTACGCCCATTAAATAAATTCCAAAGTTCTGGACGTTGGTTTTTAGGATCCCACTGTCCAAACTCATCACGGTGTGAGAAAAAACGCTCTTTGGCTCTTGCTTTTTCTTCATCTCGGCGGGCACCGCCCATAGCGGCATCTACTTTGTACTTCTCTAGGGTGTCTAACAACGAGACTATTTGCAATGCGTTTCTAGATGCGTCAGCGCCAGTTTCTTCCTTGGCGCGGCCTGTGTCTATAGCGTGCTGTACAGATCCTACAATAAGCTGTACCCCTAGTTTTTTAACTAGCGTGTCTCTAAATGCGATGGTTTCTGGGAAATTGTGCCCTGTATCTACATGGATAAGCGGGAAGGGTATTTTGGCAGGATAAAAGGCTTTTTTAGCCAAATGGGTTAAAAGTATAGAATCTTTCCCTCCAGAGAATAATAGTACAGGGTTTTCAAACTGAGCAGCTATTTCGCGTATCACAAAAATAGCCTCAGATTCTAACTCTTTTAAATGACTAAGTACATAATTACCCATCTGCGTTAATTAAATTTTGTATTTAAAAATTGCATAATAACGGCAACACTCTCCTGGATAGTTTGGCCATCTGTAACAACTTCTAAATCTGGATGTGTTGGCGCCTGGTAAGGCGCAGATATACCCGTCATGTTTTTAATTTCTCCAGCTCTTGCTTTTTTATAAAGCCCTTTTACATCGCGGCGTTCACAGGCTGCAAGAGAGGTGTTTATGTATATTTCTATAACATTATCTGGGCCTACAATTTGTTTTACAGCTTCTCTATCTTTTATATAGGGTGATACAAAAGCGGCCAGAGTTACAACACCTGCATCTAGCATTAGATTAGAAATCTCTGCAATGCGGCGTATGTTTTCTGAGCGGTCCTTGGGCGCAAAACTTAAATCTTTATTTATGCCTTGGCGGACGTTATCCCCATCTAGGATATAGGTAGAGAGTCCTTTTTTATGCAACTCCATCTCTACCAAATTGGCCAGGGTAGATTTGCCAGAGCCAGAGAGGCCAGTAAACCATAGCAAATAGGATTTATGACCATGCAAAG
>Ga0209532_1000611_pt1 | contig 30466 bp, 28 predicted proteins | sample COG_02_FD_184746 | JGI IMG/M metagenome (GOLD analysis project Ga0209532, IMG submission 184746) | Pelagic Microbial community sample from North Sea - COGITO 998_met_02 (SPAdes) (version 2) | ecosystem: Environmental > Aquatic > Marine > Neritic zone/Coastal water | place: Helgoland, sampling... | reverse complement strand
TAGGATGGGCGTTTAAAGCCAACACCAATGATTCTAGAGAAAGCCCTGCAATCTATGTTACGGAGAAATTATTTAAAGCTGGAGCAATTTTAGAAATTTACGATCCGATGGTATCCAAAGAATCTATCTTTAGTGATATTGATTTTTATTGGGAGGCTTCAAACAAAGAAGATATAACTACGCGGATTTCGGTACTTGATTCTATAAGTACATTAGACCTAGGCATTGATGCGGCAGCCATTTTAACCGAGTGGGAGGTGTTTAAAACTATAAACTTTTCAAAGACTATAGTTTTTGATGGTAGAGGGTTTTTTTCATCAATTACGTATTCAATTGGAAAGGGATGAAAAGAGCACTAATTTTATCACAAAAGAAATCTCACCTACCAGCAATAGTAAAAATCATTAATGATCTTTTTTAATTTAGAAAAGCAAAAAGCCATCATAGTGTCAGGGTATTTTACCTAAAACCCACAAAGGGCGTCCATATTCGGGATAGGAGATAATACACAGTCAAGTAATGGACTTATAAAAGTTATAAAAAATAAATGAAAACAGCATTAATTACGGGAATTACAGGACAAGACGGCTCTTTTTTAGCAGAATTTCTTGTTAAAAAAGGTTATGAAGTTCATGGGATAATTAGACGAAGCTCTTCTTTTAATACTGAAAGAATAGAACATCTCTATATTGAAGAGTTAATTTCTGATTTACATTCTAAGATGAAAATTCATCTTCATTATGGAGATATGACAGATTCTTCAAATCTTATAAGACTAATTCAAAAAATTAAACCTAATGAGATATATAATCTAGCGGCACAGTCTCATGTTAAAGTATCTTTTGATTTGCCTGAGTATACTGCTGAGACAGACGGAATAGGCACTTTAAGGCTATTAGAAGCAGTTAGAATCTGTGGATTAGAAAAGGGCACAAGAATTTATCAGGCATCTACCTCAGAGCTTTATGGTAAAGTGCAAGAAATACCTCAAACAGAGACTACACCTTTCTATCCTAGATCCCCATATGGAGTTGCTAAAATGTACGCTTATTGGATAACTAAAAATTATAGAGAGTCCTATGGCATGTTTGCTGTAAATGGAATTTTATTTAATCACGAATCAGAAAGAAGAGGAGAGACTTTTGTGACAAGAAAAATCACTTTAGGAGCTTCAAGAATTGCTCAAGGAAAGCAAAAAAAATTATACTTGGGTAATTTAGACTCAAAGAGAGACTGGGGATATGCAAAAGACTATGTAGAATGCATGTGGCTAATGCTTCAACATAATACACCAGAAGATTTTGTAATTGCAACTGGAAGACAGTTTTCTATTAGAGAGTTTATATCACTTGCATTCAAACATGTAAATATTGAAATTGAGTGGCAAGGAAGTGGTTTAAATGAAAAAGGATTTGTTAAAGGAACTAAAAATATAATTATAGAAATAGATCCAAGATATTATAGGCCAGCAGAAGTAGAAACACTCCTTGGAGACCCGTCAAAAGCTAAAAATCTTTTAGGTTGGAACCCTTCAAAAACTTCTTTTGAAAAGTTAGTAGAAATCATGATGGTGTCCGATATGGAATTAGTAGAAAGAGAAGCTACAATAAGAAAATCTTATGAATAAGAAAAGCTTAAAAAACAAAAATATATATGTTGCCGGGCATAATGGAATGGTTGGCTCCGCCTGCGTTAGACTTTTAAAAGATAAAGGGTATTTAAACTTAATAGTGAGTTCGTCTAAAGATTTAGATTTAACAAATCAGCAAGAAGTTAAGCATTTTTTTGAAAAAGAAAAGCCAGAGATTGTTATTAATGCAGCTGCTAAAGTAGGGGGTATTTGGGCGAATAATGAATATCCATATGAATTTCTAATGGAAAATATGTTAATTCAAAATAACCTAATTAAAGCATCTTTTGATAATAACATAAAAAAATTTATTTTTTTAGGCAGTTCCTGTATATATCCGAAAATGGCAAATCAGCCAATAGAAGAAAGTTGTCTGCTAACTGGAGAGTTGGAGGAAACCAATCAATGGTATGCAATAGCCAAGATATCAGGTGTCAAGTTAATAGAGGCCCTTAGAAGAGAATATGGAAAAGATTATATAGCTCTAATGCCTACCAATTTATATGGTCCTGGTGATAATTATGATTTGAAGACCTCCCACGTCCTTCCTGCAATGATTAGAAAGTTCCATGAAGCAAAACAGAATAATACTAATGTTACGATTTGGGGGACAGGGAGACCGTTAAGAGAGTTTTTACATGTTGATGATTTAGCAAAAGCTGTTTTATTTTGTTTAAAAAATGATTTGGAAGATTCTCTTTACAATGTAGGAAGCGGAGAAGAGTTAACTATTTTGGAACTGGCAAATTTAGTATCTAAAATTGTAGGTTTTAATGGTAATATTTTATGGGATAAAACAAAACCAGATGGAACGCCTAGGAAATTATTAAACTCTAATAAATTAAATGAGAAAGGCTTTAAATGCAATATAGCTTTGGAGGAAGGAATTAAATCAACATACTTAAAATACATATTATGAAATTACATTTAGGTTGTGGTAAAAGATATATACCAGGATATTTTCACATCGATGGAATAGATGGACCACATATAGATCATGTTTGTTCAATTGATGACCTCAGTTTCGTTGAAGACAATTCAATAGACTTAATATATGCTTGTCATGTTATTGAACATTTTAAAAGAGCAAGACTTCCTCTAGTTTTAAAAGAATGGAATAGGGTCTTAAAAAAGGGAGGAAAGCTAAGGCTAGCTGTTCCAGACTTTGAAGCTATCGTTAAGGTGTATAATAAATATAATGATTTGAATTTAGTTATTGGCCCGCTATATGGGGGTCAAAATTATTTATATAATATTCATTATAATACTTTTGATTTTAACAGTTTAAAAGAACATTTAGAATTATCAGGTTTTGATGATGTCATACGATATGATCATAGGGAAACTGAACATAGCTCAATTGATGATTTTTCCCAAGCATATATTCCACATATGGATAAAGAAAATGGAATTTTAATAAGCCTTAATGTTGAGTCAATTAAAGTTTAAATAATCTATATGAAAAGAATTAAAGGAACTTTTTTTGTTGAAGATTATTACCTTAATGATAAAATTTTTTGTGAAATTTTAAATGAACAGAAACAATATTCTCTTTCTAAATATATTGCGGTTAAAGAAGAGTTTAAAAAATCAAATATAGAACTACATACTCAAGATATTCTTCCTGAAAGTGATTCAGATTTTACTATCTATTTAGATTTTTTAAAACCTCCAAAAGCTAAAAAAAGCTATCTAATTGTTAGAGAACCTCTCATAATAATTCCTGATAATCATGATCCAATTAAACTGAAATGTTTTTCAAAAGTTTTTACATGGAATGATGAATTAATTGATAATGTTTTATTTGTCAAATATTATAATCAAAGTTATGATTTTAAAAAAGTTGAAATGATTAACCATCTCCATAAGAAAGAAGGATATGTTCTTATCTGTTCAAATAAGGTTTCAAATAGATTTGGAGAGAATTATTCTTTAAGAGATAAGGTTATTAATTTTTTTGAAAATAAAAATTATAATTTTGACTTTTATGGAATTGGATGGACAGAAAGAAAATTTTCAAGCAGATTAATTGAAGCTTTTTTTAATAGATTAAAAATTAAAAGACCAAAAAACAAGAATTATAATAATTATCGAGGAATAGTAGATAACAAAAGAGTAATGTCATCCAAATATTCATTTGAGTTTGCTATCGAGAATACCAATAACATTAAAGGATATGTTACAGAAAAGATTTTTGATGCATTTTTTTCAAAAACAATTCCATTGTACTCAGGAGCACCGAATATATATGATTATATTCCAAGAGAATGTTTTATTAACATTGACGAATTTGCAAGTATTGAAGAGTTAGTTTCTTACACAAAAAGCTTAACCACGAAAGAAGTAAATTCCTATGAGAGAGCTAGAGATCTTTTTCTTAGTTCTCCACAGATAAATATTTTTTCAAGTTCTTATAATGCTAAAATAATAACTTCAGAAATCATTAATGATTTTTAATTTTAAGCTTTCAGAATACAGGACACTAATTTCAAAGGAAATTTTTTTTCAAGTTTTTGAAAAAGGAATTAGAGTAATTTTAGGGTTAATAATTATTTCAAAGCTTTCAGATTATTTGGGCCCAGAACAATATGGTAGTTTAATTTTTATTGAAAGCAATTATCTTTTATTTATGGGCTTGTCTGGTTTTGGTTTAAGTCCTGAAATAGTCAAACTGTTTGTACAAAAAAAAAAGAGCCTAGATGAATTTATATTCAACGGTTTATTTTTAAGTTTTATCTTGGGTACGGCTTGGTTTTTATTATTTAATATTTGGAATATTTATTTCTTATCATTTCCTTTAAAAAATGCTCTATTTTATGTTTCATTTCTTTTACTTCTTAATCCAATATTCTTTATTGAGTACTATTACAATTCACAAAATAAATTAAGATTCAATTCTATAATCCGAGTTTCCTCATATTTAGTCTGTTTTGTTTTAAAAATTATTGCGATAGATAATCATGCAAACTTAGAAGTTTTTGTTTTTATAATTTGTTTTGAGATTATTCTTACTTGTACAATTTTATTTATATCACTAAAAAATAAAAGAGAACTTTTAAGCAAAAGATGGAAGCTTAATTTTAAAATTCAATCTGTAATTCTTAAAAATTCATTTTTTATTTTTTTATATGGACTTGGAATAAATTTATTTTCAAGGATTGATATTTTAATGATTCAAGAGTATTTATCACTCAAAGATCTTGGAAACTATACAGCTTCCTTCAAAATCATCGCTTTTTTGTATGCATTCCCAGTAATAATGGCAAACACTTTTTACCCAAAAATTCTGTTGATCAAAGATCAAGACATTACCTTGAAAAAGATGTATTTTATTTCTTTCTGGTCTTCAGTCTTTCTTTTTATTTCAGTAATGTTTTTTAAGGAAGAAATTCTAAACAGTTTATTTGGCAAACAATATGATTCTGTACAGCAAATATTTAATATATCTGCAATTACTCTTGTTGTAGTTGGAATTTCATCTACATATATAAAAGTGCTGTACAAACACACATTACAAAAACAGTTGTTTTATAGATCAGTTTTCGGGATAATATTAAATGTTTTTTTAAATCTTATTTTAATCCCTTTCTATGGAGTTTTTGGGGTTTCTTATGCAACTATTGTCTCAATATTTGCAGTTGAATTTTTTTATGATTTCTTTGATTCTAAGACAAGAAAGCATCACATTTTTAAATTAAAATCTATATTATATTTTAAAGCAATAAAATTATGAAATTATCAAATCCTTTTTTTAAAATAAACGAGCATAAGAAAAACATTACTTCTCAATATGGTGAAGATGGAATAATTGAATTTTTGATAAAAACATCAAAAAAGAATATTCATCCGAATTGTGTTGAATTTGGGGCTCATGATGGCACAAAAAATTCTAACACCTATAATTTATGGAGAAATAAAGGTTTTAATTGCGTTCTTATAGAGGGTGATAAATATCGATTTAATGTATTAAAAGATAAATTTAAAGAATTTCATAACGTAATCCCTGTAAATGAATATGTGTCATTTGGTGAAAATAATTCAATAGAAGCTATTTTAAACAGCACTAATTCATTCCCACCAGAAGAAGTCGGAATCTTATCGATAGATATTGATTCTTATGATTATCATATTTTCAATAATTTATCTATTCAACCTCAATTAATTGTGATTGAGTTTAATAATTCAATACCAGGACATATTGATTATAATGACCCAGAAGATGAGTTGTTTTTAAGATGTTCTGCTAAAGCAATTCAAAATTTAGGGTTTAAAAAAGGTTACTATACAGTTTGTTGCACAGTAACAAACTGTATTTTAATTCGTTATGATTGTTTTAATCCTGAATTTCATCCTAATTTGCCAGTAGAATTCTTGTTAGATTATGATGGTATGAATCTTTCAAATGACCATCTTTATAGTGTCATTCATTCTCAACTAGTTACTGCCAAACCTGTTTTTACTAAACCATTAAATAAGTTAGATTATTTCTTCTTTAATATTTCTAGATTTTTGATGAGTAAATTAGGTTTGAGAACAGAAAAGTTTTTAAGACCTTCGGATAAGATTAAAAAAGCATTAAAAAAAGCTAATTTATATATTTAACTTTAAAAATAATATTTTGTCAGACAAAATAACAGAATACTTTCTATTGATTTCAAAAGATCCCAAAAATAACTTTTCTGAAAGTCTAGGGAAGATTACATGTTTAAAAAATATAGAAGTAATTGAATTTTCAGAAACTTCTTCAAACACATTGAATAGAATCCTAAAATTATTTAATTGTAACGATGTAATTTATAAAAACTTCAATGGCAACTCTACTCAACTTTTTCGAATTAATCTATTAAATCAATCTGAAGAGATTTTAACTTATAATCAGGGCAATGTTTTTTCATGTGATTTGAGTCTATTAAATCTGATTGATTTTTTAAATAATGCACTAGGTGAAAATCACTTTTTAATAACCCATTCTGTTAATCAATTTAATGCCATTTCATCATTAATTCCAAATTTTGGAGAAAATGACAAAAAAAATTCAATTATACAAAACTTAGTAGGAGAAAAAACTTGGGATTCTTTTCAGGATTTAATTAGTACGTTAAACAGATCCTGCAAATGGGTTGTATTAAGAAATTTTGAAGAGTTGATTGATTCCCCTATTTTCAATCCAGGGGATGATATAGATATATTATGTGATGACATTACTTTTTTCACAACTGTAATGAATGCAAAGAAAAGACACGGCGGTAGATGCTCATATTATGTTTCGGTAAAAAATCAAAATATTCCCTTAGACATAAGGTTCGTGGGAGATAAGTATTTTGATCCTGTTTGGGCTTCAGAGATGTTAAAGCGAAAAACAGTTCATCACACAATTCCTGTACTTTCAAAATACGATTACTTTTTTTCATTATTGTATCATTCTAAACTACAAAAAAGAGAAGTAAAAAAGATATATATTGAGAGACTTGATAAATTATCAAAAGAGCTAAATTTTATGAACCTATCAAACCAATTTGTACTTGATGATTCACTATGCTCAAAAATTTTAAATGCATTTTTTAATTCAAATAAGTATAAATACACTTATACTGACGACGCTGTAAGAAATGAATCTTTTTTAAAAACCATAAAATACAAAGAGATAAATGATCCATTAAATAATTGGAGGGTTTTAATAAAGCATACTCCTAATATATTTATCAGAAAAGGAATTGAAGTCATTGCCAGAAAATTAGGGCTTAAGAAAAAGTTTCCTAAAATATATATATTTTGATTTTATAATGAACAAATTATCCTATGTTAATTAGAACTATCAAATTATTGACGGGGAATAGAATTGATGTTATATTCAAAATATTATATCTAAAGCTTCATCATTTAGGAGCAAAAAAAATCGCAAATAGATTGTATAACGATCATATTAAATTGATCACAAATGGTATATATAAAGAGAATGGTTCAAATAAAAAATCTCTTTCTGATTATATTAATGGGTTTGAAAATCTTTATAATTCAATCAAGAAGGGAGGTTATAATAAAAACATTTCACGAATACCAATTTCAAAAGAAGGGTGTATATCTAATGGTTCTCACAGACTCGCAACTTCAGTTTATTTGAATATAAATGAAGTTCAAGTTGAAAAAACTGAGGATGAAAAGCATATTTATGATTATAAGTTCTTTATCCAACGCGGTATTTCGATAGAATTAATTGATTTAGTTATTCAGGAGTTCATTTCACTTACTAAGAATAATTACATCGCAATAATATGGCCCGCGGCCAATAAGCAAGTAAATTATCTTGACGAATTTCCAAATGTTTTTTACGAAAAAAAAATAACCCTTAATCCACGAGGAGCACAAAATTTAGTGGCCCAGGTGTATAAGGAACATAAGTGGGTTGGAAGTTTTGAAGAAGGATATGGGGGTGCAATCTCAAAAGTGAATGAAACTTTTAAAGATTTTTCATTTTTACACTTAATTTTTTTTAAAGAAAATTCTTTAAATCAAGTAATTAGAATCAAAGAAAGCTTGAGGCTTAAATTTGGAATTGACAAAGCCTCTATTCATATTTCGGACAACGATGCTGAAACTCGTGAGATAGGTAATTTTGTGTTAAATGAAAATTCAATTCATTTTCTAAAATTTGGAGTTCCTCATAAATTTCCTGCAATTTTTAACTTGCTAAAATTATTTAAAGAAACTCTTATATCGAAGGGGATAGATTTTAATTCAATAATTTTAACCGGTGACATTGTTCTTAGTATATATGGTTTTAAATCAACGGATACCATTGAGTATTTGTTTAAAGAGCCCATAGAACCAGAATACAAATTCATTAAAAACGGACTTTCAAACATTGTTTTTTACGAAGAATCCTTTGAGGAGCTCTTGAATAACCCAAAGTTTTATTTCTATTTTAATGAATTTAAATTTCTATCACTTGATATTATTAAAAAGTTTAAATCAAACAGAAACAGTGAACTTGATCAATCAGATATTATTTTGATAGAATCAAAAAAGATGAAAAAAAATGCAGGTTTAATTGCAAATATTTTAGATTATTTAATGCAGTTAAAATTCAAATTTATTGGTTGGATTATACCTATTTCAAAAAAATTCTTATTCTATTCTTTTGCAAAAAATATTTATAAGATTTTTAATTCCTTTTTTAAAGGATGAATTCATTATAAAATAAAAATGATTTTAAAAAAAAGATTTAATTCAGTTAAAAAAAGAAAAAGTAAAACTCGAAATACTGGAGATGTAGAAAATGCGAGAAAAATATTTTATTCAAAAAAAAACAAGAATCTTTATTTTTTATTAAAAAAGAGATACGATTGGATGAATTCCTACATTGAAGGAGATCAATATGGAATTGAGGTAGGTTCTGGTTCTGGCCTATCCAAAGAATTTATAAATTCAAAAAATTATTTAATTACAGATTTTACAGATAAAGAGTGGCTAGATAAAAAAATGATTGATGCATTAAACACAAACTTAGTATCCAATTCTTTTGATTTTGTAATAGCATCAAATATGATTCATCACGTTCCTTATCCAATGCTGTTTTTTAAAGAAATGGATAGAATTCTAAAACCTGGAGGTCATATGATAATTCAAGACGTAAATTGCTCCTTGATGTTAAAATTATTACTAGTATTAATGAATCATGAGGGGTACGATTCAACTGTTGATGTTTTTGATAAGAGAAAAATATGTACTGATCCTCAAGATTTGTGGGCTGGAAATAATTCCATACCCAATTTATTATTTGACAATGAGAAAAAATTCGAAAAAGAAATAAATCAATTTAAAGTGATATATCACAGTTATTCAGAATTTTTTACATTCATAAATTCAGGGGGAGTGGTAAGTAAAATATTCTATATTCCATTACCTAACTTCTTATTAAAGCTTTTTTATTTTATTGATACTATTTTGTGTAAGTTGGCTCCGTCTTTTTTTGCGTTACAACGTCAAATTGTTTTAAAAAAATCATGAATTTATCAATTGTAATACCTTGCTACAATGAAGCAGAATCAATTGAACTGTTAATTAATAAACTTTTAAAAATTTTAAATGGGGAAATTGAAATCATTTTAGTCAATAATGGTTCAATAGACAACACAATTTCTAAACTTGAAGCTTTAAGTCTTCCTAATAATATTAAAGTGTTAACTCTTGAACATAACCTGGGTTACGGAAATGGAATTATCCAAGGATTAAAAAAAACATCGGGTGAAATAGTTTCATGGACACATGCAGATCTTCAAACCGATCCAATGGATGTTGTTGAAGGATACTATAAATTTAAAGAAGAATTAATTGAAAAACAATGCATTGTTAAAGGGAACAGAAGAAAAAGAAAACTTAAAGATGAGTTTATAACACTTGGAATGAGTATATATTCTTCTATAATGTTAGGCACGAGACTTTTTGATATTAATGCTCAACCTAAATTGTTTCATAGATCATTTATAGATTTATTTTCTTCCCCTCCTTTAGACTTTTCACTTGACTTGTATGTTTTGTATTTTTTTAAAAAACAGAATATAAAGGTCAGAACAATTCCAGTTTATTTTGAAAACAGAATACATGGAGAGGCAAAAGGAGGCGGAAGTAATATTAGAGCTAGACTAAAGATTATTATAAATACTATAATTTATACTCATAAATTGAAAAAACACAAATTTTAATGAGCTTGAATAAGCTTTTAGAGAAGATTAACACATCAGGATTTGAGATAAAAATTAATTTTCCTCTAGTTCTTTTTTATTTGAATTACATTATTTATGGCTTTTATGGTGCAAATAGTGGCGGAAAATTATCACATCAATTAATACTTTGTTTTTTAATTATACTAATTCAAGCTTTTCTTGGGTATAGTTCCACATTACATTATGGCTTCTTACAAACCCAGATTTTTATTAAACTTAAGGAGATTATAATATTTATCAGTCTCTTTTTATTAATTGGTATAATTTCTTCAGAATACCTGTTAAATTCTTTAGAAGGTGATGAATTTTCTTTTTTACAATCATCAGTTATTCATAGCATTAAAATTTCAGAAGTTTTATCGAGTAAATTTTCAATTTTCAATAAAATTCAATTTAAATACTTGATACATTTTAGTGCGTTACTGCTTTTGATTTTTAATTTTTTATTCATTTTATTTACCTCAAAGCTTGATTTTATAAAGCGGACTATTTGTGTTTTAATTTTCTTGATTTTTTTTAGAGGTGTTATTATTTATATTGGAGGAGGTAATAACTCTCCACATCCTCCTTTAACTCTTCTTCCGTCATTTATATTTTCATCTTTTTTTGGAATATCCAGTTTATTTTTAAAAATTGGATATCAGCTAACGTTTGGTTTGTTTTTGTTTTTTGTCTTCAAAAAAATAAAAACACAGTTAAATAATTTTTGTGGGCTTTTAATTATCTTTTTTATTGCCACCATACCAGTATTAAATAGATTGTCAACCACTTTGACACCCTCATTATTCACCTTTATTATTTTTTCATATTTATTAATATATTTTTCAATTGAAAGAAAAAAGAATTATTATTTCATCTTTTTTTTGATAGCAGTTGGAACTATGTTTCGACTTCCAACTCTAATCATAATTATTCCAGCAATTATTTTATACTTGATTGATAATTATTCAACATTTAAATTAAATAAGAGTCTAATTATTACAATATCACCTTTAATAATAACACTTCCTTTTTTAGTTAGAACTTTATTTGAAGGTACGCCTGCAACGAATTTTACTAGCTCCTCAATGGGTTTAACGGAGAAAATAATATATGCTTTCGAAACAAAAATTATTTATGTTTCAGCACTAAATTCAATTGATATATGGAGTCTAGCTTTATTCCCTTTTGCATTTATTTTCCCCAATAAAAAGAAATATATATTTAGTAATTTGATTTTTCTTTCGGTATGTATAGTTGTTTATTATTCAATAAAAATTGAACTTTGGGGTTTAGCAAAATATCAAGTTGAATTTCTAATACCTTTTATTATTATTGGTTTGATAAACTTATGTAATAAATTAAACATTAATAATTTACGAAATCTTACTTATGGTTTGTTGGGAGTTTTAATATTATTAAACATCAATAGCCTTTTTAAATATCCGCTGAATAAAAAAGATTGGGTAGAATACTTTAAAGTGGATAAAGTAAAAACAGAAAAAATAAAAAAAGAATCAGCAGGAGTGATTAGACCTATATATAATTCTATCCCAGCTTATAATTATGCTAAAAAAACTGCAAATAGCAGACAAATCTTATCATTAAACAATGACTATGGAATAATGCCTGAAATAATGAATGGATTTCTATCAAAGGATATAGGAAATATCCGAAAAAATAGTCTTTTATATGAATCTTTGCCGATAGGTATTACAAATAATAAGCAAACAGTTTTATTAGATTTTTTAAATGCTAATAATGATATTCAAATTTTAATTTTGGGGGATTGGAATAATGAGCAGAAAGGAACATTTGATCTACTATTGAAAAATAATTGGTGCTTAGATAAAAGTTTTTCTAATATTGAGCATTCCAGCATAACATATGTTTTGACTAGATGTCTCCTATCCAAGAATTAAGATAAGTCATTTCAGTCATCACTAAAAGGTTATTGAAATTATATTCTGACAATTTTCTTTTAACCTTAAGGATATCATGGCTTCTTTTCCATAATGATGGGCATACTACACAAACATTGAATTGATTGAGGATTTCAAAATTTGAATTATCAATAGGGAGCAATGATATTGTATCAATCCAAATCCAGTTAAATTTATTGACAAAAAGCTTAACGTTTTCAATTGGTTCATATTCTGAAAATCGAAGTGCAATATTTTTTTGATTACCAAATGAAGATTTAATTAAATAAGGCTGTTCAACATCTAACAGAAAAAAAGATTTTATATTTCTTTTTTTGACTTCCTCCAAAAGAGCATTTTCAATACCCGTTTCCTTAACATTTAAGACGAGCGTCCCATGACGATATTCATCCAAAAAATCAGTTAATTTTTCACCCGTTTTAAATGCATCATGGTGTAATATTAAATTACTTCCCTCTGCACGAATATCAATTTCACAGCCGAATTCTTGATCTATTGAATTTAATTTTTCAATTGTGTTTATTCGATGTAAAATAAGGTTGTTTTTTTCCATAACAAATTAGAGATTACTTACACAATACTTAATGTATGGATGCTCTCTTTCCCTTGTTTTATGCATATACATCTTTTTTAAAAAAGCGGGAAGTTCTTCAAGCTGAATTAACTCTGTTATAAACTTAGAGGGATTTACTGCACCATCTTCAATAAGCTTTATTGAATCAATCCAATCGTCATCTTCATGTTTGAATTGAGAGTTCCAACTTCCAATTATCTCAATCTCTTTTCTCAATATACCACTTACAGTATTTTTATCTAGGTTTAAGTCTTTTTGAATATTGCCCAACCACAGTATTTTCCCATTTGGTTTTGACAATTGAATACTTCTAGAAAAGTTAAGCTCATTTCCGCTAAGTTCAATGATGTAATCAAATCGATTAACAGCATGATCAGTGAATTGTTTCCATGAATTTATGTCATCTAAAAAGTGAGTTACTATTTTGTCTGAAAAATTTGATAAATGGTTAAGTTTGAATTGATTCCTATCAATTACATGTATTTCTTTAAATCCGAGTTTATTATAGATAATTTCACTCATTAACAACCCAAGAAATCCTGAACCTATTATACATACTTTTTTATTTTTAAGTTCTATTGTTCCGTTTCGCTTTAAAAGAGATAGTTTTTTTAATCCATGAACAACAACAGATAATGGTTCAATTAATGCTGCATTACTATATCCAATAGCACCAATTTTAATTAAATTCCATTCTTTTACTGCAATATATTCAGAAAACCCTCCTGAATTTCTTGATCCATAATATTTATAGTTCGAACAAGTAGCATATTTTTTTTCTTTGCAGGAATTACATTTAAAGCAGGGTAGTAATGGAAATACTGAAACCGCTTCACCAATTCCAAAACCATTAGTGTCTTTTCCTTTTTTAACCACTTCTCCAGACAGTTCATGTCCCATTACTAAGGGGTAAAAGTAAGCCCCATTTTCAAATGCACGATATATATCAGAGGAACATATTCCACAAACCTTCATTTTTATCAGATATTCATCAGGTTTTATTGTGGGGACATCTAATTCAACTGATTTTAATACTTTGTTGGCTTCTAGATTAATTGCATTCATCTCATTGTGTTTTTTGTTTGAAAAAAATAATCCTCCCAATAATTGTGAACTTCTAACTCAAATGGATTACCAAAAGAAACCCACTTATTAATCTCAAAAATTTTAATTTTTTTACCTTTCTGAATCAAGTGATTAAGACTGTTTCCGATGTAATGCTCTCCTTTTATGGTTACATTATTTTTAATTGCATTCTCTGCAGAGTTTATAAAATCAGATGAATCTCTAAACCAAAAACTTCCAATAATCATTTGATCATTTCTGGGATTATTTGAAATGACTTCTTTTTCTTTTATCTCTAGGACTATGCCTGAGTCAATGTCAACTTTACAGTAAGCAAATGCGTTAAAGTCTTTAACAATGATGTCAGTTGGTTTGTATGTCCAAATAAAGACATCAACATCATTATTTAATTTTAACATCTGTTCCCATTTTCCCTGATCATAAATACTCAAATAATCACAGGAAGCTATAAAAAGAGATTTTTTTGGAGTTAATAAATTTTTAGCTTTTAAACAAGTAGCGGCTTGTCCTGAAGTTTCATTGTGTAAAATGATAATTTTATTATCATCATAGGTTTCTTTTATGACATCAGTAATATTGGAGTATTTTAATTTAGGGGTATCTTTAAAAATAAATATCCATTCTTTTGATTTAGGAAAACTTCTAGTAGTTTTTAAAAACATTGATTCATTTTCTATTTGAATCATTGCTTTAATTGAATTATATCCTTCATTTTTAAATCTACTCCCACTCCCTGCCATTGGGATTAAGTTAATATCAGTTGTGATATTTTGATTAGATTGTCTATTATCTACATTAAAATACTCATACCAGAAAGTAAACATTTGATAATCAAAAGGAGTTCCAAGACATATAAATTTATTAATTTTAGTTATTAAGACTTTGCCTCTAGACTTTACTATTTTATTAGCTATTAAACTGACGTAAGCTTCTTGATTTGACTTTAAATCAAATTCAATCAAGTGATTAGCATGCATTTGGAATAATTCAAATGATTTGAAGTAATATATTCCTGCATTTGCGAATTCATTGTGCTTTTCTGAGGTAAAGCTTTGTTTTTCCCTTAACTCTATAAGTTCATTTTCAGTATTTAAAAGAGTATAAGCGTAAGTTGTTTCTCCAAAAGAAGAAGGGTGGAATCCAATAAAAGAAGGAATTGCCATTTCATAGTCTCCAATACTTGAAAGGAAACCGTTATAATCCCATTCTACAAGGAAATCACAATAGGATATGATGACTGGTTCTGAAGGATCAATAGTGTTAATTTGTAATGCTGAGTAAGCAGGACCTTTTTGATGGGCTTCAATACAAATAATTTCAAATTTCTTTACACTTGATTTTATTATATTATTTATTTCTGGATAATTTTGAATTTGTTCCTTGTTGAACACAAAATAAAATTTATCATCTTCAGAAAACATTTCTACAATACTTTCTAAAATCTTTTTTGGGCCTATATCCAACAGGAACTTTGGTTCTTGATATCCAGCCTCTTTAAATCTTTTTGATTGTCCAGCCAAAGTAAATATAATATTCATAATACTATAAATGTTTTTGCCAGTACTTACTTGATTCAATTAAACTGTTCTCTATAGAACTGTCCCAGGGCTCTCTTTCCTTAAAGCTTAGCTCTAGTATTAAGTCAATATCATTGATTTTTTTTTGTTTTAATATTTCTAAAACTTTTTCTGGAATAATTTTACCAGTTTCGTTGTATTCTTTTGTAAATGGCCAGTGTCCACTTTTATTATTCGAACTTTGTTTTAAGTGTATAACAGGACTTTGATCACATAATTTGTCTAACCACTTATATGGATCAAAATCATCAGGATTAGTAGATGAAATATCACCGTGATCCACATCCAAACAAATTTTAAAAGGTAATGGAGAACTTTGATTTAATTCAAATTGTAATATTGAACACTTTTCAATTGTTTCACCAAATTCTCTACCAACTGACATCGGTTCCCACAGGATCTGCTTCAAACCAAGTTCCTTTCCATAGGCTGCTATTTCTTGCCAATACTTTATGGCATCATTTTTCCTTTTTTCAAAAACTAATTTATCTGAATACTCTTCTGTTGTTAAAATTCCAAAGTGACTACCCATTGTATCAGATCCTGTTTTTACAGTAATTTCAGCAAATTTTTTGAACCAATCTACCCAATACAATCTGATTTTTTTATCTGGGTGAGTTAAATGGTTTAACCTTGTATAAGCGCCTGTAAAAGTGGAGCTTACTTTTATGTCATATTCTTTTCTCCAGTAATTTATTGAATTAATTTGTTCATTTATGATATTTTCAGGTAAACTAGGATTTATAAGATCCGCAGTGAGTTGAACATAATTAACACCACATTTATTTATTAATTTGCACCAACTTTCTGGATCTGTATAACGATTAACTGCAAAACCTGTATTTATTCCTAATCTATACATTATTTGATTTTATCAATACATTCTTTAATCAATTCCATACAATCTTTTATCGACCGATCTTTTCTAAATAATCCACTAGATCCTAGAACTAAATTATCAGCTCCAGACTGAATCATCCCAGGAATATTTTCTAAGTTGACGTTTCCATCAACAGTTATCTTAAAATCTAAGGAATAATTTTCTCTTAGATTTCTTACTTGCTCGATTTTCTTTAAAACTTGTGGCACTAATTTTTGACCCATAAAACCAGGACTCACTGTCATAAGAAGAACGTTATCAATTTCTTCTATTACATAGTCTAAAGTTTCAATATTTGTTGCAGGTGATAGTGCGACCCCTACCTTACTAATATTTTGCTTAATATATATAAGATCTCTGTAAAGGTTCCTACACGCCTCTTGGTGAATGGTATAATAACTATCTTTAGGAACATTAAACGAGTCAAAAACTCTTGAAGGTTCGTCAACCATCAAATGAAAATCAGACTTTATACTGGTGTTTTTTTGTATTAAATCCACAATAGATGACCCCATAGTAAAATCTGGAGCAAAATTCCCATCAATCACATCGTAGTGAATAAAATCAATTTCATTTTCTTCTAGCTCAATTAATTGTTTACCGACATTAATCCAATCGATGCACATAAGTGAAGCAGAGAATGTTATTCCTTTATACATATTCTAGGAATCAGGGTTTAAAATTATTTTGAAATTTCTAGGATTTGAGGCCTCTTTGAAAGCTGTTTTATAATCCTTTAAAGGAAATTTCTTACTGATCAGTTTTTCAAAAAAAGACGCATTATTTTTAATTATGTTGACTGCTTCTTTATGCTGTTTTGGAGTTGAACCGTGCGATCCAGTAACGATAGCTTCTTTATAATGGATTTTATTAGTGTTAATTTCCACTTCACTTTGATCTTTTGGAAGGCCTCCAAAAAAGTTAATTACTCCTCTTGAATCTATAAGATCTACTGCTTGTTTCTGAGATATTGGATTGTTATTGGCTGTAAAAATTAGATCAAAGGAATTATTCTTTTCTTTCCAATTAAAAATATTTTCATCTCTAAGGTTAAATGATTTTGTTAAAAAATCAAACTGTTTAAAATTTTCAATTCGTTCATTTACGATGTCCGCTATGTAAACATTTGGGATTTTGTGTAATGTAGCTAAAAAGGAAAGCATCATGCCAATTGTTCCACCACCAAGAATCAATACAGACTCGTAGGGCAAGAAATTAACTTTTTCATAACCATTTATACAGCATGCTAGGGGTTCAGCGAGTGAGGCTAAATCAAAGTTTATTCCTTCAAATTTTTCAATTGGACCATTTTCAAGATGATCATTATTTAAAAACATATATTTTGAAAACCCTCCGTCAATCTCATGGCCAAAAGCAAGATTATTTTCACATTTGTTATGTTTTGTTTTACATGCATCACATTCTTGACAAGGAATATCAGCTCCAATAGAAACTTTATCTCCTATTTTGAATACATTTATATTAGGACCAACTTGTATTATTTCTCCAGCAATCTCATGCCCCATGATTCTTCCTTGAACTAATCTTGGATTCCCATGCTTTAAGATTTTGAGATCAGATCCACATATACCACATGAAATGACTTTAACTAATACCTCGTTGCTTTTTATATCTCGTAAGCTGTTTTCCTCGAGTAAAAGTTCATTATCTGGAGACCATTTTAACGAAACCGTGTGTTCTTTCATTTAAATCTATTTAGGAAAATTAAAATAGTATATCAAAATCAGTAGGGTGTAAAAAACAAAATTCTTTGATTTTTCAAAGAGAAAATAAGTCATTTTTGAAAAATTTAATGAAAGATTTTTCGATTCTAAACCATAAGAATAATTTTGAGGCTTCCTTTTTAAATAGTAAATCAAGGGTAGGTAATACATCATGTGAATTGGAAACTGAAGAATCTGTCTGTTTGCCAGGGTAAGGTCCAGGTTAATTATTTTAAAATAAACGATTAAATTTAAAAGCAGCTCAATTAAAATGAAGAGGTATATGTATTTGAATTTAAACCATACTTCTTTTATGTCAATTCTTTTAGTAAAAAACAAGAGGAGAGATAGTACCAAAGGCAAAACATTATAGAGCAATATATTATATAAATTCAATTTTGAGTAAACATGAATATTGGAGATTTCACCATAATAGATTCCGGGAATTAGTATAGCTAGACTCAAGAAAAGCTGAGAAATTTTATTTTTTGGACTAATTTTTTTCGTGTCAAAAATAAGTAACATAAACCATGAGGCTAATAAAAAAGAAGAGTCAATTGCATTAATATAAAAGTAAGTAGAGCAAAGAATTGTTAATAGTGATAGTTTATACAGATTGTTATTAAAACTTCTATTATTTATAAACCAAGAAAAAATAAGTAAAAAAAATAATGTTGAAACAGAAGGGAAAGGAAACTTAAAAATTAACGGGAAACTACTTTCCATGCGCTCAAGGGTCGAATTCAAATTAAAAAAAAGATCTCTTAAATTAATTTCACTGTATATGGTTTGAGTTAAAATAGCAAATAAAAAAGAGAGCTTGGAACTTAAAAAAAAATCAAAAACCTTTTGAGTTAGTATCAATATAGCAAAGGGTATAACTACAATTATCAAAAAACCAGTAATTTCAACAAGTAAAATATTAGAAGTAAAATCAAAAATTAATGAAGATAAATATGGTTTGAAATAATAATTTTGAATGTCAAATTGGATTAATTTTTGAAAATCATTAGTATTTAAAAACCTTAAAAACCAAAAGCAGAGAATTAGCAGATAAATAAAAAAAAGAAAATTTAATTCATTTTTTTTTATTTTGACAAAAAGATTTTTGTAAAACTTCAAGTTTTTAAATTTTAAACCAAATTTACTTAATTTATATGACATTTGTAATTTATTACTAAATTTGAAGCTAACTAAATTATGGCTTTTGGAAGAATTATTACAACTTAAAGATAACATAGGAATATCAGCAGAACAAATAGATATTCCATTCATTTTATTAAACTTTTTTGTTTGTGTTATTGTCTCCTTTACAATTAGGAAATTTTATATAAATTATTCTTATTCCTTAACAGGAAAACACCACATAGGTTCAATATTACCAATTTTATCGAGTGTAATTTTTTTAGTAATTATTGTAGTAAAATCATCCCTTGCGCTTTCTTTGGGACTGGTGGGAGCCCTCTCAATTGTAAGGTTTAGAACACCAATTAAAGAGCCTGAAGAATTGGTTTATTTATTTTTATCAATTGCAATTGGATTAGGTTATGGTGCGGGATATACTTTGATTACCACTATACTTACTCTTTTAATATTATTCTTTATTTATTTTTTTCTCTCAAAAAAGGAATCAATCAAAATCAACGAATATAATTTGCTCATCGAGAAAACTGATTCTGATTTTAAATTTGATGAGATTTTAAATAAACTTAAAACGTACTGTGATACAATTAAAATAATTAGAGTCGATAATGATAAAAAAAATCACACTGTAGTATTTTCGATTACATTGAATAAAAGTGCAACTATTGATGGTATTCTAAATATATTTAAAGATGATACTGATACTAGTTTGTCTTTCTTTGAAGCTAAGACAAACTGGTGATTAATTTTTCAATTAAAATATGATTTTACACAAAAAACATGGAAGGCGGCCCATCGGACTGTTTTTGGTTTTAATTATTATTATATTTATTTCACTTCCATTAAATACAGTTAACTACAGAAATATCACTTGGGATTTTTATGAAAAAGTGTCTACTTTTGATTCAGGAGCCTCTTCTTTACATGAGCTTTCAGGGGGGACTTTAACAGATTATAAAGGTTTTTCCACGTTACTAAAGAACTCACCTAAAGCAATTAATAATGTTCTGTTTGGCGTTAATAGAAACAAGGATATACCCTCAATTTATATAGATATTAAATTTAAAAACTATAAGAAATTAATGCAAGACAGAGATTCTGCATTAATAAATGGTATTGGTTATGATTATAGGAAGGTAAAATCGGAGGTCACTTTTAATAATAAAAAAATGAAATCTAAAGTCCGACTAAAAGGACATCTTTCAGATCATTGGAGAAGTAAATACAGAATGAGTTTACGTGTAAAGTTATCTGACGATAATTCATTATTTGGATTTAAAGAATTTTCATTACACAAACCTTCAGCCAGACAGCATCCTTATGATCAAACATTTCAAGATATTCAACGAGATTTGGAAAACATTTCTTCTCAACACAATTATGTAAATGTTTATGTGAATGGAGAGAATTGGGGAGTAATGAATATTGAAGAACATTTAACGAAAGAATTTCTTGAAAAACAAGAAATAAAAGAGTCCCTGATTATTGAATTCGGAAACGAAAAACACGATATTTATAAAAGGACAGTTGAAAATATTTATGATGAATATAGAGTTTCAGACCCATACCTGAATGTTAACGTTTTTAGACAAGATAAATATCTAAATCAAAATTTATACAGAAAGTGGCTTAGTTATATTTCACGAGAACATTCAAAAGAGAAGAATGAACTTTATGATAATGACAGTTTCACCAAGTCTTTGTTTTTATCCATGATATGGAATAATACCCATAGCCTTTATAATCAAAATTCAAGATATTATTTCAATCCTTACAACTATAAATTATACCCTATTACTACAGATCAAAGTTTTTTTACTCGAATTAAAGAAAAACTTGTAATACCGAAACCATACGAGAAAGTAATAAAAAGCTCTTTGTTTGATAAGAGATTTGATAAAAATCATAGAATAGTAAAAAATGAATTGCTAAATTCTCAAAACATAATTGATAAATGGCAAGATTATTTTCCCCTAGACAATAAAATAAGTTCAAATGTTCTTTTAGAGAATGAAAAATTAATTTTTAAAAATTTTGAGGCACATGTTAAAAAAGAAGATTACAAAATCCCTTTAGTTTATAATGAGATTACTAAAGCACAATCCGAATCTCTTATGGATCATATTTATGCAAAACACTATGATAATGGTGAAATTCATGTACATAATTTAACTAGAGAAAAGTTAAACATAAAAAATATTTGTATTGACGGTAAAGAATTAGAAAATTTTGAAGCTACCTTTATTGAGGGACATGACCCTTCCAGTTATGATCCATTAATTATCGATACAAATATGATTGGATTTTATGACAACAGAATTGAAATAGAAACCGAATTACTTCAAGACAATAGAGTATTTAAATTAGGATTTTCACTCCTGACAAAGGATATCTACAATCCCCTAACAAATCTGACTAGATTAGATAAAGTTGAGTTTTTGGAAAGAATCGATGAAAATAATTATAAGATCAAAAGAGGTAAATGGAATGTGAAAACACCAATAGTTTTCAATAAAAACCTTTTAATTGAAAATGGGACTGAATTAATTTTTAATTCAGAAAGTTATTTTATCATAAAGGGGAGTTTAAAGATTATTGGAAAAAGTAATGATAAAGTTGTTTTAAGATCCAAGGATAGTTATTGGAAAGGGATCTATGTAGTAGATTCAGAAGAAAAATCTTTTATAGATAACGCAAATATTTCAGACGTAACCTATCTTAGGGATGGTATATTGGATTTATCAGGAGGTATTACTTTTTATAATTCAAATGTAGAAATTAAAAATACTTTTTTTAATAATTCAAATGCTGAAGATTTTTTAAATATTGTTCATTCTAATTTCACTTTAAATAACGTTAAAATAAGTAATTCATCTTCTGATGCTTTTGACAGTGATTTTTCCAAAGGAACCATTCAAGCTTCTTTTTTTTCAAATATAGCTGGTGATGGAATTGATTTTTCAGGAAGTGAAGTGACAATAACAGATACTACATTCAAGAATGTACGAGATAAATCTATTTCTATTGGTGAAAAAAGTTCTTTAACAATAAACAATATTGATGTTGATTCTGTTGGAGTTGGAGTTGCATCAAAAGATGGCAGCAAAGTTAAAATTAGAGACTCAAGATTTTCAAATTATAATTTAAACGCATTAATGTCATATCAAAAGAAATCTTTTTATGACAAATCCAGTTTGATGGGTGAAAATATAATTTTTGATGATAAAAAAGATTGTTGTTTGCGACAAAGTCTATCCAAAATGATTGTAAACGGAGATTTAATTGAAGAACAAGAGATCAATATTGATTTATTGTATGCGACTGAAATAATGCAAAAATGAGCAAAAATAGATATGAAATAAAGTTTGTATTGAATGAGCTCGAGTATCATGAGGCAAAATGTTTTCTTAAAATAATAAAAGCATTTAATTCATTTCCTGAAAGGAACGTTAATAGTGTATATTTTGATACTCTAGAATTTAAGAGTGTTAAAGATAATATTTCTGGAATTGCAGAAAGAAAAAAGGTGCGATTAAGATGGTATGAAAAGGCTGAATTTTCTCCAGTAATTGAAATTAAAAATAGATTTTCGAGATTAGGAAGTAAGAATAATTTCAAAATTAAATTTTTAACTCCTGAAAATTTAAATAGCCTTTCTTCAAGAGAGGTTAGTAAAAAAATTTTCAAAAATATTAGAGATGAAAATAGAGAAAACTCTTTTTTTTATAATTATTATTTGCCAGTTTTGGGAGTATCTTATGACAGAGAATATTATGAAACAAAAGAGGGCCTTAGAATAACGATTGATAAAAAAATCAGTTTTAAACCTATTACGCTTGATCGCTCAGTAAAATTTCATAAAAAAATAAAATATGAAAAAAGAGTCATGGAATTAAAATTTCCAGTAGAATTAAAAGATCATGTTAATGAATTGATTAGAAATCTAAACTTAACACCTAAAAGACATTCAAAATATCTGGTAGGTTTGTCAAAGATAGGTTATGCAAATTATGTGTAGATTAGTTTGATATTAACAATACATGTTTTAAGCAATTCCTCTGTATGTTAAGTTAAAGCAAAATATAAAAAATATCATTTGATTTTTAATCGAATAATACTTTAATAAAATTTCTAGTCATGAAGTTATCAGTATTATTACCTGTTTATAATGGAGAAAATTATATTAAAAAGGCAATAGATAGTGTTTTAAAAAATACATATAAAAACATTGAGTTAATTGTAATAAATGATGGGTCAAAAGATTTGACTCTTGAGATTTTAAATTCAATTCCTGATGATCGCCTAAAAATTTTCAGTAAAGAAAACTCCGGTTTAATTGATACATTAAATTATGGCATCAATAAATGCAATAGTGAAATAATAATGAGAATGGATTCAGATGATTTAATCCACCCTAATAAAATAGAGATTCAACTTAGTGCGTTCTTAAAAAGTAAATCAATTTTAATGGGAACTTCTGGTTATTTGATTGATTCGTCAGACTCAATATGTGGGACTATTAATCTCCCAACTCAAAATAAGCAAATAGTCAAATCTATGATGCGCTTTAATCCGAGCATTATTCATCCTTCGGTTATGTCATATAAATCTGTAATCAAAAAAGCAGGCTTTTATTCTGACTTTGTGAAACATGCAGAAGATTATGATTTATTTTTGAGATTAAGTCGATATGGAAAGCTTTCCAATTTAAGTAATAAATTAATTTATTTAAGGAAAGGTGAACACAATATATCACATAATAATACCGAGGAGCAAATTTTAAACACACAAATTGCAAAAGACTATTATAAATTAAATATCGATAACCTAATTTCTTTAAAAGTGTATGAAGAGTTAAAAGAAAGAAACTTAAAGAACCCGATAAAAAACCTTCACGTATATATACATGCTGCAATAGTTAAAAATGAACATATGTCCGATAAAGACAAGAGCATAAAGCTTATTTTTTTTAAAGTGCTAAGAAGAATATTAAAACTTTTTATATGACACTAATTGACTCAATTTATATTCATAATAGCGGCGGTAAAATACTTTTAGAAATTTTACTAAATCAAGTGATTAATTATAAAAATAAATCTTTTTTCTTTCTTTTCGATTCTAGACTTGATACTGAATTAATCAGCAAAATACCAATCAATAGTTACAAAATATTAAATGCAAGTGAAAAAAACAGAAAATTTTTTTATAAAAAAAGTCAATTAAAAATAAGTCATTATTTTTGTTTTTCAAATGTACCTCCTCCAATTAATGTCAAAAAACCTGTAACTATTTATTTTCATAACGACTTAATTCTAGATGCTAAAAAATCAAATTTTGGACTTATTCAAAGAATAAAATTTCAACTCAAAAAAAAATATATTCATCTTAAAAATGAAAAGCATTACTGTTGGGTAGTTCAAACAACTCTTATGAAAAAAAAGTTAGAAAAGGAATTAAATGTTGAATCAAAGAACATCTTCATTTTACCTTTTTTCGAAGATCTTATGCCTTTTTCAAATACAGAAATGATCTCAAATTCTTTTTTATATGTTGCGAATTATACTCAAAATAAAAATCACATAAGATTGATTAAAGCTTTTCAACAAGCTTCTTTAAAAACAAATAAAAAATTAACTTTAAAATTAACTTTAGGGTCTAAAGAATTTGAATTTTTATCTAGAGAAATTAACTATTCAAAAACAAATTTTGAATTAATTAATTTGGGAATTTTAAATAAAAAAGCCCTGGTAAAAGCCTACCAAGATGCAAATTTTTTCATTTATCCATCTTTAAAAGAAAGCTTTGGATTACCATTGATAGAGGCATCTAATTTTTCAGGATATATTTTAGCTTCAGATCTAGATTATGTTCATGAAATAATTTACCCTTCATTAACATTTGACCCAACAAGCACTTCTGACATAACAGAAGTAATTATAAATGTTTTAACTTTAAAAAAGTTAAAACCATCCAAATCAAAATTATTAAATAAAATAGATAATTTGATGACTCATATCACAGACTATGTTTAAAAACAAAAAACTATTAATCACTGGTGGTACAGGTTCTTTTGGGAATGCTGTATTGGACAGGTTTTTAGATTCAGAAATAAAAGAGATTAGAATTTTTTCTAGGGATGAAAAAAAGCAGCACGACATGAGGGTTGCGTATAATAATCCTAAAATTAAGTTTTATATCGGAGATGTTAGAAATGAAAATAGTTTAAGAGATGTAATGATTGGGGTAGATTATGTATTTCATGCTGCAGCACTAAAACAGGTTCCATCATGTGAGTTTTATCCTATGGAGGCAGTACGGACAAATGTTTTAGGAACAGAAAATGTTTTAAATGCTGCCATTTCTAATGATGTTGAAAAGGTAGTATGTCTTAGTACAGATAAAGCAGTATATCCTGTAAATGCTATGGGAGTCTCAAAAGCAATGATGGAAAAAGTGTTTGTTGCAAAGTCTAGGAATTCTAAAAACACTATTATAACTGGGACACGTTATGGAAACGTAATGGCTTCAAGAGGCTCTGTAATTCCTCATTTTATTGATCAAATTAAAACAGGAAAACCAATTACAGTTACTGACCCAAACATGACAAGATTTATGATGACTCTTCATCATGCAGTTGAACTTGTTTTATATGCATTTAATAATGGAAAGTCAGGAGATATTTTTGTTCAAAAGTCGCCAGCAAGCACTATAGGAGAATTAGCTCATTGTTTAAAAGACATATATAATTCTAAAGTTGAAATTAAAAATATTGGAATAAGGCATGCGGAGAAAATGCACGAGACACTTTTAAGTAAAGAAGAGTTTATGGGTGCTGAAGATTTAGGTGAATATTATAGAGTCCCTGCGGATAACAGAGATCTTAATTATGAAAAATATTTTTCTGAAGGCTCTAATAAAGTTGAATTAGAGGAATATAACTCATATAATACTCATAGACTTTCTGAAGTTGAATTAAAGGAGCTACTTGCTCAAATCGATGTGAAATGAAAAAATTAAAAGTAGTAACAGTTTTAGGTACAAGGCCTGAAATTATTAGACTTTCAGTTATAATTAAAAAATTTGATCAGTTTTTTGATCATACTCTTGTTCATACAGGTCAAAATTATGATTTTACCTTAAATGAAATATTCTTTGAAGAACTAAGTATTCGAAAACCAGATTTTTTTTTAAATGTTGTGGGACAAAATCTAGGGGAAACCATGGGGAATGTTTTATCAAAGTCTTTTACCCTTTTCAATGACGTTAAACCAGATGCTTTATTAGTTCTTGGAGACACAAATAGCGCCTTGTGTACAATTAGCGCTAAGAGACTTAAAATCCCAATTTTCCATTTGGAGGCAGGAAACAGATGTTATGATCAAAATGTGCCTGAGGAATTAAATAGAAAGATTGCAGACCATACAGCAGATATAAATTTAACTTATACAGAGAACAGTAGAAGATATCTTTTATCAGAAGGGTTTAGAAAGGACCATGTGTTTTGTGTGGGAACTCCTTTAAAAGAAGTCTTAGATTTATATTCAGATAAAATAGATAACAGTTTAATACTTGAGAAACTTGAGTTAAAACAAGAGCAATATATTGTTGCCAGTATTCATAGGGAGGAAAACTTAGATATTGGAGATAACTTTAAAAACATAATTGATGCTTTAAATAAGGTAGTAGAGTTATATGATAAGGAATTGATTTTTACTACTCACCCAAGAACTAAAAAGAAAATAAAGGATTTAAATTTAAAAGTAAATTCTAGAATTAATTTTATTGATCCACTAGGTTTTTGCGACTATGTTTTATTACAGAAAAATGCATTAATTACGCTCTCTGATAGCGGGACTATTTCTGAGGAAAGTACTATTTTAGGTTTTAAAGCCTTGAGTATTAGAACAAGCACAGAAAGGCCTGAAGCAATTGATCATGGAAATATAATATTAGGGGGTATTACAACTGAAAACATTATTAATTCAATTAATATTACATTAGGTTTAAAAGATCAACCGGATCCACCTGTAGAATATTTAAAAGCAGATAATTCAAATACAGTTTTAAAACTTATTCAAAGTTACACACCAATAATTAATAGAGAAACTTGGAGAAAATAAGTAAAAAGATATTGATTCTAGGCGGAGCAGGAATGCTTGGCCATGTGCTTTTACAAAAGTTTCTTGTCAAAAATATTTTTGACATTTACGATGTTACTAGAAAAAAAGAAAACAGAAAGAATAATTTTAGTTGTAACGTCACGAATTTTGATTCATTAGCGAAAATTATTAAAGAGATTAAGCCTGATTATATTATAAATTGTATTGGGATATTAATTAAAGGCTCTATTCAAGACCCTTCTAATGCAATACTTATTAATTCTCTTTTACCTCATAAATTAGCTCAATTCTCAAAAACTGTAAATGCTAAATTAATTCATATAAGCACAGATTGTGTTTTTGATGGTTCCAAAGGAAGTTATATTGAAACTGACAATAAAACCGCTCAGGACACATATGGTTTAAGTAAATCTTTGGGAGAAATTAACGATGACAAAAACTTAACCCTAAGAACTTCTATAATAGGACCCGAGTTGAAAGAAAATGGGGAAGGGCTTTTTTCTTGGTTTGTAAAACAGACAGGAGAGATCAGTGGTTTTTCTGATTCTATTTGGGGAGGAGTAACTACTTTTGTCCTAGCAGATATAATCATTAAGTCAATAAATGAAAATCACACTGGACTTATCCATGTTACTAATGGGCATCCTATTTCAAAATTTGATTTATTGAGTTTAATAAAAGATAGATTTCAGTTAAATAATATTCAATTAAAAAGGGTTCCAGGCAAAAAGTCGGATAAATCACTAAATACAAATTATGATTGTTTTAATGTGCCATCCTATGAACATATGATTACAGATATGCATAAGTATTGTTTAAAAAATTATTAATATGAATCAAAAATTTTTAAAAGATTTAGCAATAGAAAGTGTTGCTAAAATATCATCACAAGAAAATAATTATAACGAGTTTCCATTTAAGCATTTGTATATTGATAATTATTTTTCACCTGAATTTGCAAATGCTTTATTAGATAGTTTTCCTGAACTTGATAATAGTGATTTATGGGATTCTTCCAATGATCCAGAAATTGAGGTAAAAATGAGATCTAAATGGCAGTCAGAATTTGATATACCTGATAACATTGTAGATGCTATTAGAGTATTAAACTCTTCTTTGTTTCTAAAATCAGTATCTGAAATATTTGATATTCCAAAGCTAATGTCTGATCCATATTTTTCTGGTGGCGGTTTAAACGTAACAGTTAGTGGCGGTCTTTTAGATGTTCATGTAGATGGTAATTATCATGATGCTTCTGGATTAAACAGAAGGATTAATGCAATATTATATTTAAATCCAGGATGGCAAAAAGGCTGGGGTGGAGAATTTGGTTTGTATGATGAAACTGGAGATAAGTTGATTAAAAAGATAGCACCAATCCATAACAGATTAGTTATTTTCGATACCAATGATAAAAGTTTTCATGGATTACCGGACCCTTTGAATTTTCCAGAAGGACATGCAAGACGATCCATAATATTGTATTATTACACAAAGGATGAAAGACCAACAGATCAAGTAACTGTAGATAAGCCACATTCAGCACTTTGGAAGAAAAAAGGCGGCTTAGATAAGCGAGGAAATAAAACAAGAAACTTCTCATAATTTGAAAATATTATTAATCAGTCAATATTTTTACCCGGAAAACTTTAAAATAAATGATCTTATTTTTTCTTTAAAAAAAAGAGGTCATCAAATTACTGTGCTTACTGGCAAACCAAATTATTCAAAAACTCATTTTTTTGAAGGCTATGGATGGAAAAGTGGTGATTTTGAAACTATAAATGATATCCCTGTCTTTAGAGCTAATTTATTCTCAAGGAGAAATGGAGGGGCATTTAGGTTATTTTTAAATTATATTTCATTTACGTTTTTAGCCCCTTTAAAACTTAGAAAAATAAAAGGCTCTTTTGATGCTATTTTTGTTTATCAAACATCACCAGTTACTGTAGGAATTCCGGCAATTCTTGCAAAAAAACTTTTTAAAACTCCTATTTATTTTTGGGTTCAAGATCTCTGGCCTGAAAGTTTAGTGGCGGCAGGCGGCGTTAAAAATAAATTCATTCTAGGTTTTTTCAACTCCCTAACAAAATGGATTTATAAGCATTCAAAAAAAGTCTTAATCCAGTCTGATGGTTTTAGAGAGTATATTTTAAATCAGAGAATTGCAAATGATAAAATTATCTTTTATCCTAACCCCACTGAAGATTTCTATAGGCCACTCCAAAAGGTCAAAGAATATCAAGAGTTTTTTCAAAATGAATTTTTTAATATAGTTTTTGCTGGAAATATTGGAGAAGCACAAAGTTTCAAAACAATTATAAATGCAATTAATAATGTTAAAGAACTTCCTGTTAAGGTGATTGTTTTGGGAGATGGACGGTATAAAGAAACTGCCTTAAGTTTAATAAAAGAAAAAGGGTTAGAGTCACATTTTAATTTTCTAGGATCTTTCCACCCAACTGAAATGCCTAAATTCTTTTCACATGCAGACGCACTATTGGTTTCACTAAAAAAAGAAAAGATCTTCTCACTCACAATACCAGCTAAAATTCAATCATATTTAGCATGTGGAAAACCTATAATTGCTTCTATTGATGGAGAGGGGGCTAAAATAGTTAATGATGCTAATTGTGGGGTAACTTCATCAGCAGAAGATTCACTTGCTTTGAGTAAGAAGATTAAAGAATTAATGGCTATGGATAAATCTAATCGTAGTGAAATGGGAAATAATGGAAGGGCCTACTACGAAAAAGAGTTTGACAGAAATAATCTTTTAGAAAAGCTGGAAGGCATATTCAAATCTTAATAAATACCATCTTTTAAAGGTTTGTTAGGAAAATTGTTAAAAAGTTTAGTGTAATTGATTTTTAGACTGTTACTCCTTTGGCCTAAATTTGCAAAATGCCATTTAATCCAAAAACAGCAAAAGCAGCAGGTAAAAAAAGTAGGCGCGGCCCCTCAAAACTATTAGATCCCAACATTAAAGAAAAAATGGAAATTCTTTACGAAGGGGTTTTGGATCATTTAATTATGCATCAAGAAGATCTCTCTATGTCTGATAGGGTAAAACTTCTTCAAAGCCTT